>Ga0207877_10035_pt1 | contig 267787 bp, 213 predicted proteins | sample LinPmetageLP29_FD_184046 | JGI IMG/M metagenome (GOLD analysis project Ga0207877, IMG submission 184046) | Marine viral communities from the Pacific Ocean - LP-29 (SPAdes) | ecosystem: Environmental > Aquatic > Marine > Oceanic | place: Pacific Ocean | collected 2009-08-23
GGGGGGGGGGGGGGGGGCGGCGCAGCTGTCGCTGTAGTTTCACTGAGTGTCCCGTGGCGATAAAGAAATAAGGGACATAATACGATTTTCAGGGTCTTAGTAGGAAAAGGACACTACATAGTTTAATGTCAGTATAAAGATCATGTTATATCGTTGGAAAAGAATGTAAAGTAGGACATGGCCTCAGTTGTGGAGTAAGATAGAAGGCGGTAATATATGGCAGAACAACACGATGCTATCGCTTGGCAGTTTATCGGCGCCAGCATCGCTACGCCATCACTCTCAACCTAGGGCGACTCGCTTTGAAAAGAGGAATTGTGGATCGCAAGGCTGCCATCATGAAACCGAGCAAGAACCAGCTCAGACGGGCAAAGAAAAAGGCTCAAAAGTCGGAGGTGAGTTCTTCACTTTCTTGCTACCACCACAGGAAGCTGACATGTTTCTTTCCAGGCTGCCAATGCCCCAACTAAGAATATCGAAGAAACGCAGCCCAGTCTCCCTCAGCCTTCTATTGCTTCCCAGGATGCAGCGGCTGCCGACACGGTCGCAGTCGCCCCGGAATCAGACGATCCCCTTTGGGAGATGTACAAGGGCATCGTCGGCAAATTTGACGAGACTGGCGAAAGTGCCCCCACAAAAGAAGCCGAAAAACCTGAGGTTTACTTTGATGATGAGGACGAGATCCCAGAGGAGGAGCAAGAGAATGAGCCCAAGATCTCTAAAAAGAAGCGAAAAGAGCTGAACAAACTGTCGGTGGCGGAATTGAAGGCTATGGTTCGCAAACCCGAGATCGTGGAATGGACAGACACCTCAGCATCGGACCCTCGGCTCCTGATCCACATCAAGGCCCATCGCAATGTCGTTCCCGTCCCCTCACACTGGTCTGTCAAGCGGGAATATCTTTCATCTAAACGAGGTGTCGAAAAGGCCCCCTTTGCACTCCCCAAATTCATACAGGAAACGGGTATTGCAGAAATGCGTGATGCTGCGTTGGAAAAGCAGGAACAATCCAGTCTGAAACAAAAGCAACGCGAGAGGGTCCAACCGAAGATGGGACGCCTGGACATCGACTACCAGAAACTATACGAGGCCTTCTTTCGGTTCCAAACCAAACCCGAGCTGACTCGGTACGGCGAGATTTACTACGAGGGAAAAGAATACGAGACCAATCTCAAACACCTCCGGCCCGGTGACTTGAGTGATGAACTGAAGGAGGCTCTCAATATGCCACCGGGAGCTCCCCCCCCGTGGCTCATCAACCAACAGCGCTATGGACCCCCGCCATCGTACCCTGCGCTGAAAATTCCTGGTCTTAATGCGCCGCCGCCTCCTGGTGCCATGTGGGGCTACCATCCGGGAGGGTATGGAAAACCGCCTGTCGATGAGCACAACCGGCCGTTGTATGGGGGTGATATTTTCGGAGTTTTGCAGCCTCAGCAGAATGCTCAACAAGGAGAACCCGTTGAGAAAGATCTCTGGGGAGAGTTGCAGGCATCCGAAGAGTCGGAAGAAGAGAGCGAGGAAGAGGATGAGGGAGAAGACGAAGAAGCTGATGAAGGGGACGTTGAAACGGGAGCTCATTCTCCCAGTGGTCTGGACACACCTAGTGGCATGGCCTCTGCTGTCCCGTCCGAACAGATGGGAACGGAGAGCGTTTCTGGGGAGTTCGATGTCCGAAAGCATTATCGCGGCACGGAGACGGAAGAATCCGTTCACCCTCGGAGCGCTTACCAGGTCATCCCGGAGAGACAGACGAGCGTCCAAGGATTCTTCGGTGGAGATCGAGCGTATGATCTGGGCTCCTCTGCCAATAATCATCCCGTCCTCGGCGTCGATGACCAAAACCGAAAACGCAAGAAGCCCGGTGATGTGGACGTGTCGGTCGACTTGGATGCGATTCAAGCTGGAGATGGTCTCAGCAAGGATAGCCTTCAAAACATGTATGAGGCGCAGAGACAGCAACAGAGTCAATCACAGTGGGGATTTCAGGAGGACCTTAGTGACATGATTGCGCAGGAGAGTCGCAAGAGGTTGCGCAAAGAGGAAGAGCGTCGCGGCAAGCGTTGAAGCTGGTGGCGGAGAGTTTCTATCATGGCGCTGTTTACTTTTTCTTTCTTTCCTTATTTTGTAACATGGCAGGACATTCGATACCTAAATTCTGTACTTTACAGTCCCCGACGAACTAATACATGGATGATGATCTTGGTCGTCAATGGTCGATCTGATCTGGAGCGTAGTCATCTAAAGTCATACATGACGTGTTAGTCATCCACGGGCCCAAGTACTTGCGCGCGCTTCATTTTGTTCCACAGCCTTCCCTGGCCTCATACCCAGCCGGCATGGATTGGGATCGCAGAAGGTTTGAAATCCGGAAAACAATCCCCCATGACGGTTACTAATATTCTCTGCAGGTTTGACGACCGCCGAGGAGGAGAAAGTTATCGCCCAGCCGACCGACCTGGCCGGTCACCTTCTCGCGGCCGCTATGACAGTCGTCGGCGTTCATCACCAAGAAATCGCTCTCGTCATCATGCCGATACCTGGGTGCCCTCCGATCGAGGATACGGTCGACCACGAAGTCGGTCGCCGCCCGATTATCGGCGGCGTTCTCGAACTCCCCCCTTTCAAAGTCGAGGATATGGTCCTGGTCCTTACGGCAGGCGACGATCCCCCACTCGGCGCCAATCACCGCGAAGAGAAGACAGAATTCGCTCTCCTCCTCCATCGTGGCGATCCCGATCTCCATACAGCGAGGGTCGATCGCGCGATGTCTCCTGGGGTCGTAGCAGCCCGAGACGAACCCGTGACGGAACGCCAGGGAGTCAAGACGTTCGAGCAATGAGGCGAAACACTCCGACCGGCCCCAGTAACGGGAGACTCGGGCGAGGTCCCTCGCCGAGGGCTCAACCGACGCCTACGTTCCGTTCGCGAAGCCCCTCCCATGTCCCACGTCGAGAACCACCTGGCGACATGAGCAGGGATCGGTCTTCATTACATTCAGGACAAGCCTCACCGACACACATAAAAGCTGCCGAACCTACTGCCACGTCTAGACCTTCGTCTCCCGCTCTTCACCCCGAGCGCAAAGGGCTGGCTCCTCTTCGAAGCCGCAGTCGATCACCCACTCGTCCATCACTATCCCACCGTCCTTCGGGACCACGGCCACGTTCTCCGTACCGGAATCAGAACACAGAGGTTGAAGCTGCTGCAACGGGAAAGAAGCAAGATGATAAGGGTCGTTCATCTGAAAAAGAATTGTCGGAGCAGCCGCAAATAGGCAGTGCCCGATTTAGTGGCAGCATTCCAACTCAACCGAGGAGCCTGGGCATGAATCATTCGCCGCCTTCCGGACCATATCAAGGACCGAAGGTGGCATCATCACAGCACCGCGGATCTCACAATACGTCTCTGCTCTCTGCACCGACACGCCCGCGTCGTGGGCACGGTGCTCGAGAGGGACCTTGGACAGGAATGCCGATAGGGCGTGGTCGCGGACCCCCCGCAACTGCATCACACAGTATGCCCTCGGGGCCCCGAGCTTCATTCACACCTCCCGTGCCTACGGGAGGAAGCTATCGTCATTCTGGTTCTCGCCAGAATAGCTCCACGTCTGCTGCCTCGTCACCGGCACCCAGGGGGCCGAATCACCTTGCAGGTCTGGGGTCGATCATTCCTGGGGGCAGGACTCTGCCCTCTTCTTTGGATGCAGCGACCGAAAAACGGTTGTCACAACTCGAAGTGGACAGAGAGAGACTACTCGAGCAGATGGCGGAGACACAGCGGTCGAAGAGAGCAGGGCTCCGTGACTGGGACCGACTGGATCGCGAAAGCTCAATTTGCGCTCTTAAAAGCGAATTGGCGGAGGGACATTTGCAGCGAATGGCTGATGAGAGCATTGGAGGTGGAGTTCTGTTCTGAATTCGAATTTGAATTTCATACCTTAGGGAAGGGGGAGTTTGTCTTTCGGATTTGAACGGCGTTGTCACGAGATGAATAATTTGGGAGGGCAAAAAAGCCCGAGGCTTGTGTACTCATGAATCATGAGTAAACTTCCTTTCGATTTATTGTATTATATCAAATGACAAAATTGACGAAGTATGAAGTTATCAAGTGTGGATGAACGTAAAGCCCGGGCTCCACCGAGTGGCGCGCGTACCTGATCTGCACCACTTGCAACTTCCCCCCCCTTCGGTTTGGTTTCGTGTCAACAACTTCGTCCTCCCTCTCCCCAATCCTTCGCTTCAACCTCACGCCTCCCTCGCTAGCCTACCAAACCGTACCTCTCCGACACCATGAATATCTTCAGGCTTCTAGGTAAGCGTTCCTCCAAGGCGCATTACTTTGCAGAACTGACTAGCGCAGCCGATTTCTCCCACCTCGCGTCGATCTTCATCCTTCTACAGAAGATGAAGTCGTCCAGCGTACGCTTTGTCTACCCTTCCGCCCGTTCGCCGCTAAACTGGGATCGCAGAGTTGTTCCGGATTGTCGTTCAAGTCGCAAGTGCTTTATCTACTTGTCTTCGTTACTCGCTATCTCGGTGAGCCTTAAAACATCTCCCTTTAACTGCTGGCCGAAGTGCACTAATGCATGGGACGTTCCTGTCGGTAGACCTTTTCTGGACCTTTACCGACTCGCTGTACCTCACTACCTTCAAGCTCCTCTTCATTGGATCGTCGGGCTACATTATCTATCTCATGCTGAACGACTACAAGCCTACCCATGACCCCAATATCGATACATTCAAGGTCCAGTACCTTCTTGGGATCAGTGCCATCCTGGCCCTTCTCTTCCCTCACGACTACCGTCTCTCCGAGGTTAGTGATTATACTGCTGCTCAAGGGGAACCAATGAGCCTGCACTAACCGCGTTTAGATCCTCTGGACATTTTCTATTTGGCTAGAGTCCGTCGCTATCTTGCCTCAGCTGTTCATGCTGCAACGCACGGGCGAAGCGGACACGATCACAACCCACTACCTGTTTGCTCTTGGTGTGTATAGGGCTCTCTATATTCCGAATTGGATCTACCGGTATTTCACCGAGGCTTCCTTCCAGCGATCATTTCAACCTGTCCCCATCCTTGCAGGCATCGTTCAGACAATGCTCTACTCGGACTTCTTCTATATCTACTACAACAAGTGAGTGATATTGCTCTCATACGTGAGATATTCATGGTCACTAATATCAGCCAGGGTTCTGAAAGGAAAGAAGTTCTCGCTCCCTGTTTAGGCAAAATGGGTGCATGAACCTGAGAGGAGGGTAGAGGATTTGGTTAACCCCCCCGCGAGGGTATATTTGTTGTTCACGCTTTCCGGCGGGTTCTCCATTAGATCTGCTCCTATGCAGACAGATTTCCAAATAATGAACTCGATATGATGATGTCCTAACTCTGCGCACTACCGCGGTATTCTTGGACGGAATTCCGAGTCTACAAGTTGATCTTCTTCGCGTCAGCTGAAAACCGAGACGAGAAGAGAGACCGAGTCCTTGTCATAAATGAGAAGCTAGCCTCTTATGGTGCGTTCGTCTTAGGACCTCAATCGGGCTGCTGGTGAATCACTACAATTGAATCGGATCGTCCCGAGACATATCTCCGGGTCTTTCTGCCGGCGCGAAGCCAACTACTGCCTATATCAAATAAGACGCATCAATTTCCAGTACTGCATTCAAATCTCTCTACTTAGTATCTGTGCTCCTGCGGCATTCCAATCAATTCGCACTGTTTTCCTTTTTCCCTTCCTTTTTTTGTTGTCCTTTCCCTCTTGGCCAGTAATTGAGTAATGCAAATGTTCCATCAAAACATCACTTTTTCTAAGACCGACCACAAGACTATATCATGTATCTCAAACAAAAATAGAAAAAATAAAGGCCTTAGAGAATACTCCCCTTTTCAACCGAGTCGGTGCAGGTGATTAAAAATCTCGCTGGTTCGGAGTGCCATGCGTGGAGACATATCCCGCCGTATAGCTCAACTGAGATGGAGGCACCGATAAGTCGCCGGAGAAGGGGTCTAAGGTGGCTGCGATGGAATGTGGCAGACTGCCCATCGATCCATGGAAGGATCGGACTCCTGTACCCAAGCTCGAACGACCCTGTAAGTTTTGATGACCGTCCATCCAGCCATGGCCGTGCAATTGGCCAAAATAGTCGGGCTGTGCCCGGTCGATGGCCACCTGATTACCAAATGATGATTCACGTCTGGAAGTCGGCGGCGATGGAAGCTTTGGAGACCGGGATACCATATCCAGACGAGGTGATCCTCGTCTGGAGTTGGGCGGTGTTAGACGTGATCCTCCGCGACGGACCTGACATGTTGGACAGATTTTGACAAAGCGGGAAATCAGTTCTTTCGGAACCCTAAACAACTGGTCAGCATCGATTGTGGTGGTAGTATTAATGCATCACGAGCCCTACCATGAATATATGCGCCGGACCTGTGCGGAGGTCTTGTCGCGGCCGCCGTGCTGGCATTGCTGATGCGCTTTAGTGAGAATTTTAAACAATTTTTCGCGAATCGCAACCGGTTTTTGCTCGTGGCAGATCATTTTGCGGCACTAATATCATGCTTCATTAGAATCAAATCAGGCGTTGCTGCCGGAGCAAAAGAAGCCTACATCTGCAGTTCCCATGCCGACGGTTTGAAGCTTGAACATCTTCTTGACCCAAAACCTATTTTTCATAAGCGCCCAAGTCTTCTTAGAATGGAACTGGAAAGAAAAGGCTTACCGAAACTGAGCAGACTCGACCGCTGTATCTTTCGGTTCCATCAAAACGGCTCGAATATTCCGCGCTCTCTTCGCGTGGATCAACGCCTTGTCTTGTTTTTTTATCGACAGATCATCAACGTAGCTGACCATGGACGGGGTTTAAATCAGCACTCGGACAATCGAAAAAGCCCTGAGAGCCAGATGCCCGGGGTCGACTCACCTTTGCATCAGTTGATCGAACTCTTTCACGTCCGGAAATCCGTCCAGGGGAGGTAACACCGGCTCCGACAGCATGGTGCCCTCATTCCGAGACTCTTGGCTTTCGATATCCGTCTCACTAAGCGCATCCCGAAGAGGGAGATACCTCGGTGACTGCAGGTAACGAGGCTGGGGCATATACTGCGGAGGATGGTGGAGTCTCATGTCATCCGAGGTGGACATTGATGGAATCGTATGCTCCGATGCGTACTGCATATGCTGCATGCCTTGAGATAGGTTCGACTGTGGCCCATAAGACGGACCGAATTGAGAGCCGTACGGGTTGAAGGAATGCTGGGGAAAGTGATACGAGCCAGATCCAGCGGGACCGAACTCATGACTATCTGGGTGGCTATAAGTACCTGGCGCTGCCATCTGCTGGTTCATGAGATAGCTGTCGGCTCCCTCATTGCGCCTCGTGAAGCTTGCCATGGTTGTCTAGTGTCGCGAGTAATGGGGAGGTCGGCATCCACTTTTCTCAAATCCACACGCACGCGTTGGTTGGGGGCCAAAGGATAAATAAAAGGAGCTGGATGAATGATTTGGAAGCAGTGACTGGAGGCTTTGGGCGACGAGCTGGGTGAGACAACGAGCCTGAGTCTTGTATAAGGCGCGCTTTATCAAGGATCACGAGATACTTTTTTGAGAAACCGTGGAAGTCATGAACAACATCAACGGGGTAGCAATCGCATTAAAAAGGATCCGCAAGCCCCCAGGTGAATCTTGCAGGATATGGCCGACGCCCAGGGGAGTGCACGAGACCATGTCGAAACAGAGTGGGCAGAAGCAACAGAGGACATCCCTGGAAGACGAACAGCAAATATTCCACAGGAAAAAAAGAAACCACGGAGCCAGACGGGTCAAGAAAAGCTCTGTAAGGTACAGCGTGGAAGGTATTACCCAAGCGTGCAGGGAAGAAAAGTGGCATGGGTCAAGAGGGAAAAAAAAGAAAAGAACACGAAGGCAAAACGAAAGGACTAGGGTTCGTGGTCGAATTCTCTCCGACCCACTGAGATGATTGAAGGGTGAAAGCAGGCTGATACGACAGCGCAAGCCAATGGTGATACGGATTCCTGCCTCGATGGTCGCCACAACTTTTGCCTCATGAAGAGCCACGTTAGGGGTTGTTAGGTTGTTCGAGGCCACCTATGAGAGAGATTTTGGGGGGACCGGCTTCCATGAGGCCGATCCAAGCATACAAGCATACAAACATGCAAGCATACAAGTACCGGGGGTAGGAACTTGACCTCCCCGACCTGCGGGCTTAGGTTGCGAGCTGTGGGCTTCGCGGGACAACTCTGGGGACCGGAGGAAAAGAAAGGAAAGAGGGACCTGGGAGGCGATCACCCCCAAAGCTTTGTTTCTGCAGGTTTGCCTCCGTCAAACAACAGTCGGGCTGGAGATTGTTCGGGCAAAAGTCCAAACATGCACGTAACCGTAGCCCGTAAGGAACATGGATTTGGGGAAGATCCACAGCTCACAGCTCACAGCTCACGCTTCTAGGGCAACCTCCCAGTTGCAAGTATGATGGACATGAATGAGAGTCGAAGGGCGAGTAAGCGCCTCGCGCAGTGTCTCACAGCCTTCTCTTCGCTTTGGGAGGTGCAGAGAGTCTCTGTCGAGGCGTGACCTTGACGTGGCATTTGAGCGGCCGAGTTGGATTGGTGTTGATGGACAATCAATGCAGTATGCGGGATGGCAGGATTGCATGCGTTTGGCTCGTCTGCAACAGGTGAGACATCGTGTTCGATGGACTTGGCATCGGACCCTCGCATTGCTATCAGTCCAGGCCAGTCGTCAACCGAGAAAGGGGAACGCTCCAAGGACTTTTAGGGCGTCATACAATCTATCACCCGGTGTGACTCTGCTGCTTCCCGATCCTGATGAGTGAGCCATGTTCCCGGAGATGATCTTCTCTTCGCTCTCTTCGCTCTCTCTCTCTCTCTCTCTCTCTCTCTCTCTCTCTCTCTCTCGGTCTCTCAGACTCTTCTCTCCCTCCCCTCACCCTGGAAGCCCCGACTCCGAGTTGTTTCGGATCCGTCTGGGAGATGAGCGTGGGGAGCGCTTGTGAATTACCCCGAGAAGCGGTGCTGCATGGATCTTCCCTGTTGCTGAGATGTAAGAGGTGTACGGAGCCTGAGCCCGGTGAGAAACAATGGCAAGTTGGTGAGGTTAAGGGGTTAAGGAGGTTGGAAGTGTGTGGGAAGGATACTTCGCGTTCCCTTCATCATATTAGGTGCAACTTATGTACTCGAACCCGGATAGATATATAGTTATAAGACAAGCAAAGCACAAGAAATAGATAAAAAGCTTCCTAGAACCGTAAAAAATCGTATGGGCTCAGTCTCATCACGGCCAATCAAGGGAACCGGGAAAAGAAGCATAAAGGAGAAAGAAAGAAAAAAAAAAAAGTCTTCACGTCATAAAGGTCATGATCCATGCTCTCTCGCAAGTTCCTCTCCATGGCCAGGGGCAGCCGCATGGAATGTCATGATGTAGGGCAAACCCAAATGAAGGAACTACTTTCGCAAGTTCGGATTCACAAGAGACACGGGAAGCTCTAAGCCACCGGATTTCCCGTATCATCACGCTCAGCCACCAGGTCACGGATGGCCCATCGCCAATGGGTTTCACGGTCCCGGCGATCAGAGCCAATCCACCGGTCCACCTTGCGCCTCCACTTCTCTTCTTCGGCCCGTTGTCGTCGGATGAACTCCGGGCCGACATCGAACTCCTCCGTGATAGGACCTTCATCAGAAGTCTCGCCGGCACTCGGATCGTCGCCGGCGGGATGAGAGTTGAAGCTTTCCAAGGTTCCCGAAGTTCGCCCAGTAGTCCCGGCCGCCTTGTCTTCCAAGTCATCCAAGCCGGCGAAAACGTCATCCTCATCCTCGGGCACGACTCCCCCTTGGTTGCCAGCCCCTGATGTTGCCCTAAGCCAACACATGCGGTGCGGATCAAATATCATGCCGCCCACTGCCTGAACATTTTGCATGGTGCCGACATTGGTGATTAGAGCTGGGGCCGGCTTAGGTGATTTGGGACCCGTAGCAACGTCGAAATCTTGCACCAGGTTTTCGTTCCCTTCCCAGCGGAAGGTCGTCGGATTATATCGCATGCCCCTCAAGGATTTGGACTCCTGTACCCCGGATCCTATAGGTTTGATTAAATGAGGCTTGGACATCGATTTCGTAGTGGCCTTAGGTTTTCGGCTCCGGACGGGGGCTGAGTTCGGGGATATACGAGAAATATGATGCGTCTGCGTCTTCCAATTGGAGTTGAAAGAGGTAAGCGACTGAGAGTCACGGCTCTTCAAGTTCAGGGAGGCAATGCGTTGCTCCCTCGCATTACGGGATGCGTTGGTATCGCGGGCAAACCTTGGTGTCGGGTTCAACGTAGAAGTTGAAGGTGGCGTAGAGGATTGCGTTGGAGATTCAACAGGTGGAGTAACGCGACTCTGACTGAGTCTGGTGCGCGCAGATCTCGGGGCACCTCTACCAGCGGGATTCTTGACAAACTTGCTTTCGGCGGAGGCAGATATAGGCAAATCGTCAAAGGATTCCAGCTCAGTGCCATCTCCAAAATTGCGTCGTCTGGCCGGTCGAGTGAGCGTACGTTTTGCTGTCGAGCTGGCAGTTTCTGTGCCGGAGTCCCCGAAACTAAGGCGAAAGGCATCTGGGCGAGTCGATCGTGACAGACGAGTCAAAGTGCCCTGTGGACTGAGAAGATCGCCAGAGCCGTCTGAATTGGCACGGCGGGAAGGAAGATAGCTCTTAATACTGGTGTGATTGACTTGCCGCTCCGATGACCCGGCTGGAATGAACGGGCCCTGTGCTCGACGGCCGGATCCCGAATGCCTTCCATCGTTGGAGATGCGCTCGACTGGCGTCTTAGGTCTGTTAAAGGAAGCTGGGCGGACCGGTCCATCCGGATGAGACGAGGATCGTGGCGAGGACTGGGCCAAAGTAGCTCCACCCATCCCACGGACGATGGGCATAGATCGTTTAGTTCGTAAACGCCTGTTGGGTGCCTTGGACTCATCAGCCGTCACGGGATCTCTGGGAGGCCGCTCACCGAAGACCCGTCGGCCGGAAGTCAATGGTGTTGGGGATGTCGAAGGCGTATTGGTTGCCGGCACACTAGAAACAGACGATTGGGATGAATGTCCGAGTCGGGACTGGGATCTTCGGAACTTGGAAAGCGGTGCACCACTTTCCGATACGGTTTCGAGATGGGTTGAATGTGTACGGTCATGACCGGACAGGCGAGGGATGCGAGTACGAGGAGAATCAGATGTGTTGGTGACCGGTCCGTTGGTAAAGGTCAAGGTTGTTGCTGACCGACGTGTGGGACTTGCCGGCCATTCTATCTTGCATTTGACGTTGGCATTCAATTTCAACTTGCCAGAGGCAAACGCCCTCCCATTGTCAACCTCGAGTCCAGAGAAAAAGTCGTCTGCATCCTGCGAAAGTGAGGCGTCTTGATCCTCCCCGACCGCAGTCGGGACACCTGTAACCTGGCTGTCGTGCCGCTTTTTGAGAGAGGCATTGAAATCCACAGGTTCATCGGGGAATACAAGACCATCCAGACCGTCGTCCTCACTTTCCCCAGTAATGCAGCTCGAGACACTGGGACTGGCGATTGACATGGTAGAACTTGGAACTGAACGTCCATCGCGAGTGGTACCACCAACTCGAACACCTATGCTACCTTCAGACCATTCAATGTCGAAGTCTTCTAGACTAGGGCTAGACACACCAATGGGATCTTTTGGGTGGGTCAGCTGAAGAGGTTGATGGCCCGGGGGAAGTTCAAGGTCTTGGTCAAAATCTTCATCTTCTTCCTGTCGCACTGCAAGGCCTCCACCAGTGACACTCACGGCCGCCTTGCGCGGAGACCGAGGCGCTGGAGCTTTAATTGTGGGGACGTCTTGATTGAAAGGTGCATCGTTCTCATCCTGGAAATAATCTAGTTTTGCCAGTGCAGATTGCAAAGGTGTTGCGATATTTGTATTCCAGGATGGTGAGGCTGTAGACTTCACGGGGCTTGTAGCCGCAGAGCTGATTTGCTGCAGGGTATCTGGGAAGAGCGAATCCCGAGGCATTTTGAGCTCTAATACTGCATCCGGTTCGGGGAGCTCCACCTCATCTGACCAGTCATCAACGAACGTTCTCTTCGTCTTCCGAGCCGACAAGCGTTTGATAGCGCCTCCAAGAAGAGCAGAGGTTGGGATACCCGCCGGCAGGGGAATACCTGCGTTTTTGGCCGAGGCAAGAGCTTCTTGTTTGGAGAAGTCATCATTCTCAGACAAAAGGACCTGCCAATCCTCATCCCCAGCATTGGACTCGAGATCGGAACGGGCAGACCGGCGAGACGAGATTGAATCACGGTGTCCGGAGGGCCGAATCGAAGAGTTGGCAATGGATCCGGCGCTAGACGCAGCGCGGAAATGAATGGCATCGTTGAGTTGCAATTCATCATCATCATCCCAGCTCTCGATCGTCTCGTCCGCCTTTGGTCTGGTTTGGGCCATGGACGAGTCCATGATGGACGTGTCGGAAGGGGTAAGGAACGGGACGATGTTGGGAGTCGTTCTGAACGTGACAGGCGGAGATGATCAGGTAGCAGACTCAGCGTTTAGCAACATTGATAATACTGGACGAGGGATGAGAAGGGACGTCATTCCGTGTCAACAGTGAGTAATCGTGTAGGTGTAGTCGGGTCCTTAAAGGGGTGATTGTGTGAAGGGTCTCTCGGCGATGGATCCGGGGCGACTGAGAACACGAGGAGAGTGGAAGGGAACAGGGCGACAGGAGTAAAAGGGTAAGGATTACTCCATCACAAGGCGAAGGGAGGTTGAGGCGTCGCAGGTGGAGAGGGCTGGAACAAGATCCCTCGTGGAGGAGAGCGAACGTGCTTTAAGTGGGGACGTTTTAGTTCTCTGATTCTCGGATTATTGATTATTGGACTCTTGGCGACGTGATACAGTAAGACAGGGGGGATGCACCGTGGTTAAATAGAACGAAAGCCTAAAAAAAAAAGGTGTTCCAGTGCTTACAGTGCTTCAAGGTTGGTGGTGGATAACTTCCATAAACAACCGTTGCCTTGGTGCTTTTCCCTCCCGTCATCGTCATCGTTAGAACGTAAAACCCTCAACAGACCGCAGACCGTGAGCTTCATCCACCCCTCGACTCCTCTAAAGTTCAAACTTGCTATGACTTCTCCCCGGATCTTGCGAATCCCTCGGTCTGATTCGCAAGATGCCTTTGTCCTGGTCCACGTCGTCAATACCGGCCCTGCTGCGCTTGACTTAGCTCTCACTGCCACCGAGGGAGAGAGTCCTTACGCAGCCTTGGGTACGTCTCTTTTCCAAGACTCCATCAAATTAGCTAACGACTAGATAGTTAAACAATCTCGCCTAAGAGATCTTTGTGTCAAGAATTATCAAGGGACCGAGGAGGAGTGGGCTCGAATTGTCTCCCGCGTCCTAGGGCAATCCACCGCCGACGAGCAGGTCTCGACCGAAATTGAAGCCTCTGCCAGCATTTCTGGCTCTGGTGACGATGCGCAAATGATTATTACCATCCGAAATAGGGTCCAATCTATCACGGTATATGCCTCTCGTTACCGAATAATGTTATATATTCATGTCATGTTCTAACCATGGTTCCAGCAACGGCTCGGTACTATCGTTCTCAAGCAGGATGATGAGCAAGCTATTGAACTCTTTGAGTGGTCAGGAATACTTGCATCCAGAGCTGATGCGCTGGAGCAGCAAGTCACTACCTTGACCAACCGCTATCGCGTCGCTGAAGATACCGTTCAGAAGCTAAACAAGCAACTGGAGGTTCTCCTGCGAGCCAAAGAGCATCATGAAACCCAACTGGTGGCTAACTTTGCCCAGTTGTTGAACGAGAAAAAGCTGAAAGTTCGTAACCAGCAGCGTCTTCTCGCATCCGCCACCGCAGATCCGGCTAGAAGTAAGACCGTACTCTCAGGCATCGGCCTTCTTACCACGGTATAACTGATCGTCATCGTCCCAGTCTCCGAGATTCAAGCCGCCACAGGGGACTCTACCCTTGCTGAGGAAACTGACCACGCGACAAAACGTCCCGCACACGAAATGGAACAAACGGATGAAGAATCAGACGAGGGCTTTGAACGGATGAATGTCGATGAGAACAAGGGCGATGACAGCTCTCAAATGGATCAGGATACAGACCAAGCTACCGATGAGGACACCGATAATGAAGTGCGATTATCACCGCAACCACCGGAGACGGAACCGGCCACGGATGACGAAGTTGATCGGCCGGCCCAAGCCGCGGAATCTAAAGCAGCATCACAGCAAGCCAGGACAACTCCTCCACGAAGAGAGCTTCCTTTTACCAGACGGGATCAATCAAGGGCGAAACCGAGGGAAGTCGCGGAAGAGACTGCAGGAGGATCCGACGACGACGAGCTGTGAGAATATTTAGCTCGATGAAAGAGACTAGATAGACTAGGTAGCGGGGTCGTGTAGGAATCAGTGAATATAGGTTTCCACGATTTGCTCGAGTATACCTTCATCCGACGGGCAGGAAGGGAGCCCTTGGTATTTAATACAGACTTAAGCATGGGCCAAGATATTCTCCGAGATGGAAGCTGGACATTCGAGGGTTCTCAATCTTTTTTATGTACAAGTCAGCCCCGACCGATTATTCCCGGGCGACACCGGAGAGTGGTCGAAGGAGGCCAACCACAGAAACCGCAAGAAGCGGTGTTCAAGATGATGGAGAAAATAGAAGACGGAAAAGGAAACGGTACATCAAAGGGAAGTTCAATGTGATACAAATGACAACGCCTTGCAACCATTAGACAAAACACAGAAACGATCAATCGGCCGTGGAGTGGAGGAGTCGATGGTCTAGCCGTACAGCGCCTGCGGAGACATCTCTCCCGCGGCCATGAAGTTGGTCTCGGGGTTACCGGTGGCCTTGGCGGCCGAGCAACGGGCCATAGTGGGTGAGCTAAAGAGAAGCAAAAGAATGTCAGTCCTTCCGAGGTACATGGATGAACAATAAAGGGATCGGGATACGCACCTTCGCGAGATGGAATCGGTGAAGAAGAAGTCCTCGATGACCTTCTTGAAAGGAGATCCAGTGACGGGAGAGCCCTTATTCTGATCTGCCAGCTGCACCTTGCTCAATGCACCGACGGAAGTGGATTCTACAACATCGTAGCGGCGCATCACGGGGCTGATCTCCTCCATACGGTCACGGAGGGCCTCGATATCATCGTAGGGAAGAGGGACGCCAAGGAACTCGCTAGTGGCACGGATGATCTTCCAGTCATCACGAGCAGCTCCGGGCAGCGATGTGGCCGCACGGGTGACCTGAACACGGCCCTCAGTGTTGATGTAAGTGCCGGACTTCTCAGTGTACGCGGCACCAGGGAGAACAACGTCGGCAAGCTGAGCACCTCGGTCACCGTGATGACCCTGGTAGATAACGAAGGCGTCCTTCGGGATCTCGCTCTGCGCGATCTCGTCCGCACCCAAGAGCCAGATCATCTTGGGAGTGGTCTGCGCAACCTCTTGGGATGGGGTAGTGAATCCTACTTCATAGGCGCCGGCCCGGGAGGCGGCACGCTGCAGAACGTTGTAACCTTGCCACTCCGGTGTGTTGAAGTTGCTGCTGTGCTTCTCAACGAAGCTGCCAACCGCCTCAAAAATGGCCTTCGCGTCGGGGTGCTCGGCGGCTGCGCTACCAACAACGATCATAGGGCGCCGAGCAGCGCCAAGCTTCTTGCCGAATTCTCCAGAGAAAGCAGCCTTCAGAGCAGAGACATCAACACCCAAGTGCTCATAGTCAAAGGTGCTCTCGAAGTCTTCACCGACAAGACCAATTTCCAGGTCCGAGCGCAGATACTGCTTACGAATGCGGGCGTTGAGAACAGCGGCTTCGTGACGGGGGTTGGTGGCAACCAGCAGAATGACATCCGCATCCTCGACACCGTAGACCTTGGAGTTGAATAGGTAGTTGGAGCGAACGTCAATGCCGTGCGCGATGGGGGCGCTACCACCGGGCTGGTCAAGAGCAAGGTTATCCGATCCCAGCTTGTTGGCCAGATCTTTCATGGCAACGAGTGACTCGGTATCCACCAAGTGTCCGGCAACCGCCTTGAACTCATTGTGTTGCAGCTGCAGCTTCTGCTGGGCGGCCGAGATTTCCACCAGGGCCTGTTCCCAGGTTGCGGGAACAAACTTGCCCTCGCGGCGAATCAGGGGGGTGGTGAGTCGTTGGGTCTTCAGGCCATCGCACGCGAACCGTGACTTATCATTAATCCATTCTTCGTTAATGTCGTCATTCAGCCGCGGGATAACCCGCATCACTTCCATGCCCCGGCTGTCAATCCGAATGTTGGAGCCCAGCGCGTCGAGGACATCGATCGACTCGGTGTGCTTCAGCTCCCAAGGGCGAGCACGGAAAGCATAGGGCTTAGATGTCAAGGCGCCAACGGGACATAGATCAATGATGTTGCCGGACAGTTCAGAGTCCAGGTTCCGCTCCAGGTAGGTTCCGATCTGCATGTCGTTTCCACGGCCAGTTGTTCCCAGTTCAGGTGCACCAGCGACATCATTCATGAATCGAACGCAGCGAGTGCAGTGAATACAACGGTTCATCGAGGTCTTGACCAGGGGGCCAATGTTCTTATCCTCCACGGCACGCTTGCCACCGGTCTCGTGGAATCGCCCGCGATCGGCACCATAACGCATCGACTGGTCCTGGAGATCGCACTCTCCTCCCTGGTCACAAATAGGGCAGTCAAGCGGATGGTTGGCAAGAAGGAACTCCGTTACACCCTCTCGCGCCTTATGCACCAGCGGCGAATTCGTCTTCACAACCATTCCGGGCTGAACTGGCCAGGCGCACGAGGCCACGGGCTTCGGGGCTCGCTCGACTTCGACGAGGCACATACGACCTAAAGCGATCTATTAGCATATGCTATGGGCACACAAGAGTCGGGGGCAGCTGGCACACACAATTTCCTGCAATCAACAGTTTTCTTCATGACTGAGTGTTAGCAAGGGCAAATGACCGGAAGAAATTGGTCCTGCGGGTAACGCACTCGTGATAGCAGTATCTATTTATCACTGGGGTCAGCACTAGTAGCTATACAGCCTAAGTTTCCAATAGATATCATACCTGGGAATTGTTGCTCCGGCTTTCTCGCAAGCCTGGATGAGTGCCGAGCCGGCTTCAACGGATGTGAGCAACGGATTAATTACGGAAGTTGAACGCGCATCTTACCTTCCACTGAGACCTTCTTGCCATCTGGAGCATATTGTCAGGACACATCGACTTGAATCAAAGATTGATACGTACCAATAGTGAGTTCGACCTCGGCCGCGCGAGGAGCGGTCGTGGCGAAGGCCCGGGCCCTAGGGACCCGGAGAGACCGGGCGGCCGCACGAAACAGCTGCGGCCGCATAATTGTTGCGACTGTGGATGAAGAAGGGGAGGGGGATATGGGGAGATGGGGTTGAAGGAGGGGGGCAGGTCAGAGGAGAAGGAGCTGTTCAGAGTTGGAATCTGCTGGGTTACATAATGGAATTGCTGACCATTGGCGGCGCTGACTAAGCTGATGTCGCAAATTGCCTCGTCGGGATTGGCGGACGGACTCGGCTATGCGGAAGAACCGATGCTCCGGCCCGCCCATCAAAACACACCGCACGCTTCCCCCTTTTCTACACTCTCCATCTCATTTCATGGGCATGATTTATTGTAGGATGCAGGGCTCTTTCAGTCCCTGCTTCCTCTGCAACATTGTCCAAGAGCAGTTTTGCACCGAGCTGGAGCAGTCAAGGGCCTGGCCCGATGATGACATTGTTCTTTACTGACGGTAGCTACATCCCGACCTTGCACGGCCCATGCGTTTTGTTAGAAACATTGATTAGAATCTTGTACATCCTACATACTAAATTTCCTTTGTCTCTCTCTATCTGTGTCGGCGCCGAGAAGGTACAGGCCTGTCGGTGAGAGGAAGGCCTCCTGGATAGGGGGAAAAAGAATTGACAACCAAAATCAACACCGCAACGCCATGTCCCATGATATAATACAGACATATTCACCCGTCCTGTAAAGGCTAAAGATACCCTATGGGATACTATACAGCCGCGGGGGAATCTTCGGGTTGCCACGTTGATTCTTGCTTGGTTCCGGGCAACCAATTCCGAGAGACACTGGCGCCTCGAGGTCGCACGCGCCCTGGTCCATCGTCTTCCTTCTTGGGGCCATTGAATACGTGGGAGCTGTCGGGTGTAGAACCTTCAAACGATCTCCCACCGGGAAAAGCGTAGCCATTCGAATCCCACGGCCTACTGGAATGCCGCACATTCGTGGGCAAGAGAGACTGCCGAGCACGGAAGTGGTCCGCGTTTGCTCGCTTATCAGCCACGTCATCGTGGCTGTTGCGATCATAAAGGTAGAGACCCACGAAGGTAAGCCCGATGCCGAAAGCTTGAACGGAGGTGGTTGAGCTTCCAAACCACACAATCGCAACCACGATGACAAACACTCGTTTGACCAAGGAGGCGACCGAGTACGACACGGGGGACACCATGGATAGCAGCACAAAGGCCAATATGTTCTGCGCAAAGTGCGAAGCGCCGTTGAAGACGAACTCAATCATCAGAGCACCATGATCCAGAGAACCCTGTTTTCCCGAGAGGGAAATGACGCCGTCCTTGATGAAGTCGGCCACCAAGGGATACCCTTCACTGACAAACCAGATCGGCAGTGTAAGGAAGAAAGCAAGTCCGGAGCAATAGCAGAGCAGGTTTAGCTTGTCCAACTTTCGCCGTGCTGGACGTTGCGCGTCGGTCTCGGAACGCTCGACCTCATTGAAGAGCTTTTTGGAGAAGATGTTCTGAGAGACAAAGACGATCGCAGCAAAGAACGCGCAGAGAATCCCGAAAAAATTAGTGGATACCGCGGTAGAGCATGCAAGCATAACTCCGAGGGTGAGAGGAATCAACGATAGGTAAGTCGCCCTGGCGTATCGAATGCCAAACAGAACTCGGTATGCGAGGACGGTGAACAGAGGCGAGAGACCCTTGATAGTGTGGACCAACGAGACAGGAATCTTGGAGGTGGCCATGGAACTCAGGATATGTCCCGCTAGTTGGAAAACAGCCAGAGGCAAAGCGGTAGAGATCACGTCGCGGGATGGGTAACGAATACCATATTTGAGAATGGGCACGCTTTGGCGCAGACATGGGATTACCGTGGACAGATATACCAGCAGCAGGCACCAGATTGAAACAAATGCGAATTGAACGATGGTGAGCGTGATGGGCATTGGAAGAGCGTTCAGAATGGATTTTGAGGACGTGTTGGTGAGGGCGGACGTAAAGTACCAAATGACGCAGAGACCCTACCCAACAAGGACTGTTAGCAGGCATCCCATGACAGAGCAGATACAGGTCTTCGGTGACATACAATCAGGCGATATGACACTGGCGCTCGAAGTGCCTCCGCGAGTTCATGAGCGTTGGCGCTCACGCTGCCGTTGCGTGTCCGAATTGTGGTGATGGCCTCGCTGATACTCTTCCGTGGCCGATGTTTAGGATTCCTCACGGATCCATTGGCGTGTTCTCGAGAGTAAAAGGCCGACTTTCGAGGTTCCCACAGTTCACCGGGGGCGTATTTCACCGAGGGGTTTGCGTTGGGGCGAGCCGAACCCGCGGCGTCAAATGTCTCTTCGTAGGGAGGGAACTGATCGATGGGGCTGGTTGTGGGTTGGGAGGTCGAGGTCTTTGTCGGGACTTGCAATTCCGCTTGCCGCATGGATGCCCGTCGTCCATGGCCGGTAACTGTGGTTGTGGCCATCGCCCGCAGGTTAGTCCTGCACCTAACGTCCTTTTATCAGGCAGACGTCGATTCTCCCTCTCTCTCGCCGTCTCTTTCTCCTCGGCGCAGCACACGTCGAGACTGCTGGTTCCACCTATTCGAGTGATACAGAAAGAGGAGTTGGCGGCGGCGATCAGAGGATCGAATGCTTGCTGAAAATGGTTCGCCTTGTTGCGCAGACGTAGGGAACGAGTTGCAGTTTAGTTTGCGGATGACGAATCTCCTCGAGCGAATGAGCGTCGAGAACGGAGGACACAAGCGGGAGGCGAAACACGCAGTGCGCAATGGCGGGACAGTGCACGCTAACAGAGCCAGCCAGACGAAGCGAATAGGGGGATCGAAAGAAGGGTAATTGAAGGTTGACTGGCCCCATCCATGGGTGATTTGCAGGGTGCAACCGCCACCGGCCGTTACATTACAGGGATACCGTCTCGATACTTCGGAGAGCGAGCAATCGGCGTGAAGGGATTACGTACGCCACATAGACAAGATAGACAAAACGATGTCTATACTATATACTTATTTCCTCCGGCCGCCTTTGGAGCATACACCCGACCTGCCCTGTTAAGCTTGGTTATTTCTTGTTCGTATCTAACTATGTATAGACATGTACATGTAAGATACGGTCATGTCACGTGACATACATGGAGTCCCAACTCTCGCGCTGGTCCCGTCTCAGCTCCACTTGTTCCTGGACTGACAGTGGCACATACTGATACAGATGTCGACCACAGAACTTCTAGGCCTCTGTGTGTCCATAAGCCGCGGAGATACATCTGCCTTTCGTCGCCATCCTGGCGACACTGTCAGATCCATTGAGGCAAATGCGGCTCTGATGCTGAAGATTATAATGTGCAGATTATGTGCCTCATACAATGTTCCACTTTTCTGAGCCACTCCTCTCCACCATACTTTCGAGGTCAAGATCCGTCTAACTCAAAAACGGACAACTGCCGAGTAACCCGGCTGGGATTCCCATCGCTCAGCAGTACGGATTCAGCAGTACGTGTTTTCCGATGATAATGTGCAAGTATTCCATGCGGCACTGATGCACGAGGGGCTTGAGCATGTCCACTGGTCCTCTGGATATGAAGAATTACCAGCAAAAGGGCATTTGTTTGACGGGTGATGGCAATGAAACATCTAATGGCTTCTTATAGTGCCACCATCTATAGCTCCAAGGAAACGGTGAGTTTTCCCGGAGACCACACCGAAACGTTTATAATCACCGTTGGGAGACTATTCATCAGAGATATCATATGGCTGCCAGTTCGGGGCCCAGGGAACCTTCATGATCAAGAAGTGCTCAGCAGAAGCCGACAGTTGCGGCAGTTTCCTTCAGTACCTTACCGCAAATTCTTAGGTCTCCGAGGACTGCTCTGATGACAACGATCAGGACCATCCTGGGAATGTCGTCACGTTAGCCATTGGCACGGATCTTCCGCCCTTCGAGCTTGAGTTATTCCCCATTCGCATTCACTGTGGTCATTTGGTTATATTCAAAAATTACCCTATGCTGCCAGCCCTGAGGTAAAAGTTCCTGTATTCACCTGGTCTCGGGCAATGTTCCTTTGGCCTTGGGAGGATCAAAGATTTGAGCTGGTGGTCTGGGGTGCGGATTCGGCATATCTGCGCCATGCTACTCGTGTTGTATCGACCATGATATGGTCGGGGCAGCCAGACTTCGTGGTAGTTAGGGATCGGTGTCGCTGGAAAGGAATTCGCGAGAGTATTCGAGGCCGGTTGTCTAGACAGATCATGACCAATCACATCTTGCTCCTACCACGGGACTGATTCGATCTCGTAGTGAACTTCCAACTTTGTTCAAGTTTGGCTACGTGCCTTCCTGATCTGCTGCACTTCCTTGATGTGGCTGCCGTGTTATTGTTGTTGCTGTTGTTGACGTGCACCCGCCTTTCTCTTCCTCCTCGTTTCCTTCCTCTCCCCTTAATATCCCCCATCACTACAGAAAAGATTTAAGAATCTTCTTGTCTCTCCTCTGTCATTTCATCTAAACCGCACCTGAGAATTATACTTACATTTCTGCTCGAAACACCTGCCTTGGCCGCTCGTGAACATGTCCAGTGTCGCCAATCCGGCCCAACCTGCTCGCATGAGTAGAGAGGGGAGATTTATCTCCAATGATGGTGTTGATGCGCGAAGTCTCTCTTTTGGACGTGGGGTTTCGGTGAGTTTCGGAAGCTGGAACCTCCAGAGGTATAGGATGCTCATGTTGTTTTATGCTTCTAGGTTCACCACTATCCTAGCAGCCGCCACAGCCCTTCGGATCATTCTCGGCCATCTCAACATGAAGCCACGCAAAGCTCTTCTAGCTTAGACACTAATCTCCCGACAAGCAAGGTCAGTCTGCTCAAATGCCCGTCATGGATATAACCGCTGGTGGTCTCACAATCCTAGAAGCAGAAGCAGGAACATGTGAAAGTCGGATCTTTGATCGAACAAGGCTCAGAAGTTGAGAAGGTACAAATAAAGCCATTTCCCGAGGCAATGTCTTCAGTCCACCCAGAATCCGGTCGGCCTTCCCGTCCTTCGCGGATTGTTTCTACCATCGGCTCATTGGCAGCCATCGACCCCTGCTCAAATGCGGATTATCCTTGTGTCCAGGATAGCAAATCAACGGAGCTCCTTCGACTAAAACAGGAGTTGCTTGCTGCCAACTCCAAAATCGCTTTACAGGAGCAGGAACTTGCCCACACACGTGTCATCAAGCATACTCTGGATCAAGCTTTGGGCCCTCCATCCGAGGCAGACTTCGGCGGCCGGGAGATTACTGAGCAGACCATCACGCATCTACAGAGTGCTTTTAATGCATCAAATGGCGTATTCGGTCAGATTCAAGATCCGTGGAACACACAGGAGGACTCACAATCTGATATCTCGGATGCATTGTCTGCTGGAGCCTACAACCGCGCTCGCGGGCTTTGGAATCAGCGTGACCAGTCTTCCTTCGGAATAAACACCATCGAGTCCGCCTTTGACAAGACTTATGGTGATTGTGCTCAGGCATCTCAGCCCATGAGTCAGGATCCTAGTCGGTTTTGGGGTGGCTCCCCTGCACATGCTGCATTTGCGACCCATGGACCGCTGCAATCACATCGGGTGCTTTCAGGACCCTCGGCTAATCCATATGGCTTCTTTTCTCGATCTCCTGATGATCAAACCAGATGCTTTCAAGGTACCAATGCTGGACCTCGCCGTTCGTCCATGCAAGCAAATCGGGGCGGAGCTTTGTTACCTCCTCAAAGTACCCCGTGGAATGGCTTTGCCTCAGGATCTCCCACTGGCCCAGCTCCCAAGTCTCCTTCTTTGCCGACGGCCAGATCTTCGAGTGTCTTCCCATCACTTGGAATCTACTCCATGCCTCCATTTCAAACTCGTCCCGCATCGACGACCCTCTCTCCCACTGCCACAGAGTTTACGGCAACTAACCCGAATGCAACCCCATGGGCGACTCCTTTGGTAACTACAATATCTCACTTCCCTTTTGAATACTCGCTCACGATTTTAGGCTGGCGGGAGCTCGGTTCAGACATACGTGTCGCCCCTGGAGCCTCTTAACTATCGGCGTCTTCTCGACAAGAATGTTTCATGCGACTGGAAATACATTGTGGACAAGATAGTTTGCAACAACGATCAACAGGCGTCCATTTTCCTGCAACAGAAGCTCAAAGTGGGTACGACTGAACAGAAATACGACATTGTCGAGGCAATTGTCAGCCAAGCGTATCCTCTGATGATAAACAGATTCGGCAACTTTCTCGTTCAACGCTGTTTTGAGCATGGAAGCTCGGAGCAAGTTGTGGCCATTGCAAATGCAATTAGAGGCCATACGCTCAGTCTGAGTATGGATCCTTTTGGATGCCATGTTATACAAAAAGCGTTTGACTGCGTGCCTGAGGAACATAAAGCTGTCATGGTTCGCGAGCTCCTTTGCAGAATTCCAGAGACGGTAATCCACCGATATGCATGCCACGTTTGGCAGAAGCTATTCGAGCTTCGATGGAGTGGCGAGCCACCTCAAGTTATGGCCAAGGTGAACGAAGCGTTGCGCGGAATGTGGCATGAGGTTGCCTTGGGTGAGACCGGAAGCTTGGTCGTCCAAAACATCTTTGAAAATTGCGTGGAGGAAGAGAAGGTGAGAAATCCTGATGTGATAAGTCTTTTCAGCCCTACACTACACTGCACTCCCCCTCCCCCTCCCATGACCAGGAGTATGGAATGTGAAAGAGTGCTGACAACCAGAAGCGGCCCGCGATTGAAGAAGTTCTCGGGAAGATCGACATCCTTGCACGCGGTCAATTCGGCAACTGGTGCATTCAGCATATTTGTGAGCATGGTGTACCTCACGACAAAGGCCGCGCCGTCGAGAATGTTCTTTATTTTGCTGTAAGCTACAGCATGGACCAGTTTGCATCCAAGATCGTCGAAAAATGTTTGAAAATCGGAGGCTCGGACTTTCTGGACCGCTACCTCTCTCGAGTTTGCACCGGCCGCGCTGATCGACCTCGAATGCCATTGATTGATAGTAAGTTTGATACAGGGCTTTTCTTTTCTTTCTTTCTTTCTTTTTTTTCTTACGGTATACTGACCAACAAAAAGTCGCAGGAGATCAGTATGGAAACTATCTCGTCCAATGGATTTTGATGAACGCCGCCACTCATCAGCGTGAGGTCGTTGCCAGCCATATTCGGTATTATGGACCCCAGGTTTGTTACGGATGGAATACCCTTGCTAATATTTCTGTCTATAGAAAGCATATGGTTTCCCTTCGCGGGTCCAAGTTTGGCTCCCGTGTCGCAATGCTCTGTTGCAACCCGTCTCATGCCACGCGTCCTGGTCCAGGAACCGGTATGCAAGTCGGTCGTTTCAATCATTTCAATGAGGAGCGATTCCACTCATCTGGACAGAACGGCGGACGCATTAACCGAGGGAATCAATGGGCACCTGCTTACTCGCCGTTCCGTTGAATCTACCATGGCCGACATGTCGTCTTTGCGAGGTTGCACCAACCCGGATGTTCAAAATGAAACGGAGAAAAGGAATCCGAAAAAAAAGACCACGCCACAAACCATCATCTGCATCCTTTATCTTCAACTTCACCTGTCGGTACCTGGACCTCTGTCGGCCCACCAACAGCCAGCTTTTCTTTATCTCTGCGGTTTAAATCTCACGGGCTACTTCTGCCTGCCGATCTATCTATTGGCTTGCTACTCTTCCACATTCGGACATCCCGGGCTCCTCGCATCTTGCAAAGACGAGCATAGCTGAAGAACACATCGAGGCCTCGTTCTGGTTGCGATGGTGGCTCATATTTGACTCAAGTACGACGCAATTATTCGGGTAATGATCATGCCGGAGCTTTGGCTGTCAGGATGACCTACATGTCATGCGTCTCCGCAATATCTACCGCTAACCTTGCCCTGCACCTGTTTGCTCTATTCTCTGACGGCTGTTATTCCTCACTATATCACTAGTTACTCACGTCACCGGCGGAACCCGTGACCACTTTATGTCAATTATAGCGGGTTAATATATTTTTACAAGCCAGAAGCCCAAATGATTCTCTTCCCTGAATGTCAGACCTCGTAAACAATTTTGTTCAGGCTTCTCTTTCTACGACAGAGATTGTTCAAGCAACCTCGTCCGTAGTTTCACCCGGCAAAGGTTCTGCAGCATCCCGCTCCCATGGCTTCCGTCGCCGAGGCTTCTCACTCGCGGTGTCGTGTCCAGTCAACACCGTGTCCGGTATCTGTTCAATTCCAGGGATCGGCTGCCCCGTCGTAATGAGCTCCACGATGTGTGCGAAGGAGGACGGATAAGCAGGTTCCGGAAGTGTCGAAGTTTCACTCTCGGAGACGTTCACTTCGGAAGATGGTTCTGGCTTGTCTGGCCTTAGCGACGGGTCTGCTGTAGCTATCGGTTCCCCTGCCGACCGTGAAAGTGCCCAGGATTTGTAGGCGGCGAAGTCAATGGGCGGGTTGAGGCTTTCTTTTCTGCGCACCGACATTAGAAAAAGGTGGGCACGGATGGAGTGCAGGGAACAGTACCGCGAGAAGAAAAAGCACTTGGCCTGTAACACAAGATCGTCCTCTCGATTCATCTCCTCTTGGGTGGCGGGAGTGCCAGGGTGACCGAGGATGATAGCGAGGCCATTTGCAAACTCGGGATCCGTATGGAACGAGTACGACTGCAGCTTCTCAAATGAGTCTGGGCTTTGTAAGGACTGGGGGGGCTGTGCCATTGTTGGATTGCTGTATTGCGACAGGAGTCCACAATCAATGCGGAGGAGAACGCGGGGCGAAAGGAGCTAAGCTAAGTAACCGAGGCCCCGGATCATCAGAGATTCCTCGTGGATACTTTTAATTGAACAACCTCGACGTTGAAAGTCTTGGAAGTTTTGGATATAGTCTTATGTAAATCAACGCCCCAATCCTTTGAGCTTTCTTTTCGACCATTCTTGTCTTTCGAAATCCGACCGACGCCGACTTATGCAATCATGAGAGAAAGAGAGAGAGAGAGAGAGAGAGAGAGAGAGAGGCAAAAGAAAATCCTGTTTTATACGGTTATATCCATTCCGGCATGCTTATTAGACTCATTGTAGAATGCCCGGGCACTATTACTCTGGCAACCGGGACAGTTGTGAACAACCTCGTGCGCGAACAGATCGCAATCAATGCAGAAGTGGTTTCGGCACGCTGTGCATTCATAGCGACTGCTTACACTCATTCCCTTGGCGTGGTTCTCGGTCGCCTGCCATTGATCCTCGGGAGGCACTACCGGGAAAGGAAGCCCACAGGCGAAACAGGCGGAGCTTCGTGAGGCTTGACGCCACGGCACTTCGACCCAGTTCATCAGAGGGAACAGGTGATGATACGAGCGCGCAAGATGCGTCGATAGGATAAGGGTGAGGCCACAGGAAGGGCACTCCGCGGGCAAGCTACACACTTTGCTCCCGCATCGCGAGCACAAATACCCACCTCGTGACGGTTTTGAGTGACATGCGCAGAGTGATGGACGGGCCTCAACCGTACGCGAGGGAAATCCCATCATCAACAATGAGCTTGCCGATTGCTTTTGCGAATACGAGGCCGGGGGTGTAGTTACATCCATCATCAACTCCCGGAAATGCTGCTCGTTGAGTGCAACTCCATATGCGCTTTCGTCACCTCCATTCGTTCTGGTGCACAGTTCGCGACAGATAGCCACTTGGGCGGCGAGGCCGACTATCCGGACACGTACCTTATCGCCGATCAAAGTATCGATTGTCTGATGTATATCTCCGGGATCTGACGAAAGAAGGGAGCCGAAGATGACCAGAACTTCTCTGGTACCGTGGCTGGGGGTATGGCTGTGGTCGCATGTTAGTATCACAGAGGGAGACTACACCGTCGGGAGCACGCATAGGAAAGACGTACAAGAGGGCCCCTCGAGCCATCTCAAGACCATTCTGCAGACTGGGGAGGCCCTTCGGGTCCTGGATTTTAAGTGATTGGATGGCTGTAAGGTGTTCTGTCGGATTGCCACTCATGTCGCTTACTCGAAGTGCCAGACCGTCTCGTAGACCCAGGACCCCGAGTTGGGAGATAGGATTCTGTTCAAAGAACTCTCGCACGAACTCCTGCGCGTATCGAAGTGTCAAGAGGTATCGCGTGGGCCGCAGGTCCTTCTCGGACATGGACACTGAAAGATCGAGGACCAGGATGACATGTCGAATGATGCCGCGCTGTAAAGGAGTCGTATCTTTCAACAACCTGCCTCGCGATGCAGTCAGTGACTAAACGACACGAACCCGGTCGGTAGCCTTGCCTCTTTCGCTTCCCGGCTTCTAGTAGTCCTTCCACAGTAGAACTAATCGTTCCATCCGCACCCTCCACTAAAGTTTCCCAGGTCCGGGAGAGCTCCCATTCTGCGCCGCCGCGCTGCTTTCGCTTTCCGGCACGAGTCCGGTCATTTCGGGAAACCGGGAAATCATCCTCATCTTCGGTCACGTCTCCCACATATTCCTCGTCCGAGTCGGCCATGGTGTTGGGGATTGCAAGATGGAGTTCTGGACCGAGTGGGAAAGACGTGTGGATTCAAAGGGCTGCGGTTGCTCGGCAGGAGGGTCCAAGCTCCCGACGGAGCTCCGCCTGTAAAAATGTGAAACCTCCTGTTCCTTTTGCCCCAGAGGACCAGCTTGCCAGAAGTAAAAGTGACCCGTCGATAGCCGTGGTGTCACTAAGACCGAAACCTCGATGTGGGGGAGAAGATCCATTGCGGCGACGAGACGTGCCGTAGCTGTCAGGAGCTGCCCCTCCCCCTCCTTCTGTCCTTTCTCTTCCTTCTCTTCCTTCTCTTCCTTCTCTTCCTTCTCTTCCTTCTCTTCCCCCTCCTCTTCATCCTCTCGAGTGCACCCGCGAATTCCAATTATATTGCCCCGATTACCTCTTGCTTTTGGTAGCGTTCGATACTGTTCCGCCGAGGCTCGCATAATGGCGTCAACCGACAGAGATACTCTGCCTGACGTGTGAGTGATGCTCCACTAGAGAATGCTCTTCTTCTATCGGAGCTCTCTGGGCTGACATTCGGGATACAGGGCTAAACCCATCAATTACCATGTTTCTCTCTTCGATTTGCAGCTCGGTAGCTCTTGGGAATACAAGGGCCTGGTGAAAATCGATACCAAGATCATCCGTCCCACCAAGGAAATCGTTATGAACTCGAAAGAGATCAATGTGCGGACTGCCGAGGTCCTGGCCAAGGATGGTTTGTTACCGGATTAGCAAGGCGTATACAACACCCAGTGACTGGCTAACGGTGTTGCTTTACGACTCTAGGCACTCTACTGGCAAGGGCCAACGAGATAACCTACGACAAAGAGTCGGAGCGCGTTTCTTTGAAGTTCGCTGGCGAAGTCTCGCCGTCGGACATTGTGCTTTCAGTCGACTTCACGGGAACCATGAACAATGTTATGGCAGGTTTCTATCGGTCCAAGTATAAGCCCGTGGGGGAGCCGGCCGCCGACACACCGAAGGAAGGCGACTTCCACTACATGCTGAGTACTCAATTCGAGTCGTGTGACGCGCGCAGGGCCTTCCCTTGCTTCGACGAGCCCAACTTGAAAGCCACGTTCGATTTCGAGATCGAGATCCCCAAGGGCCAGACGGCGCTCAGCAACATGCCCGTCAAATCGGAAAGGGTTGGAAGCCACGCTGGACTGAAGTTCGTCACCTTTGAAAAGTCCCCCGTGATGAGCACCTACGTGAGTATGAATCAAGCTGATTTGTGGGCGCCTCACTAACGAGATGTGTCACTGTGTAGCTTCTGGCCTGGGCCGTGGGTGACTTTGGTTACGTTGAAGCCATGACTCAGCGCAAGTATCAAGGAAAGAGCATTCCCGTACGCGTCTACACTACACGTGGTCTGGAGGATCAGGCTCGCTTCGCGCTTGAGTGTGCCCATCGGACTGTTGATTACTTTTCGGAGATTTTTGAGATCGAATACCCGCTGCCCAAGGCAGACCTCTTGGCCGTGCATGAGTTTGTAAGAGACAAACCCCTTCTTGGATATGTGCTCGTTTGTTCCAGACTGATCTTTTCTTTCTGTCTAGGCTATGGGAGCCATGGAGAATTGGGGTCTGGTAACTTATCGAACGACAGCCGTTCTCTTTGATGAAGGAAAGTCGGACAATCGCTATAAGAACCGAATTGCCTATGTGGTGGCTCACGGTAAGAATGCTCAGGTTCTCTGGTCGGCTTCTGGCATCTCCATCTGACACATCTCGTATAAAAGAGCTGGCTCACCAGTGGTTTGGAAACCTCGTCACCATGGACTGGTGGAATGAACTTTGGCTAAATGAAGGCTTTGCAACCTGGGTCGGTTGGCTAGCTGTCGATCATTTCTATCCGGGTCAGTCGTCTCCTTCGGTGACCAACGATATTGCAGGTCCTAACAAAGGTATACAGAGTGGAATGTCTGGTCTCAGTTTGTCGTACGCAACTCTCGAGGTAAAGAAATTTCTCATCAGATCACCGTTGACATTGTCACAGGCTGAGGGTGTGCAACAAGCATTTCATCTCGACTCGCTACGGGCATCCCATCCCATCGAAGTGCCGGTCCGGAATGCTCTCGAGGTGGATCAGATCTTCGATCATATTAGCTATCTGAAAGGTAGCTCGGTCATTCGTATGCTGAGTGTTCACCTTGGACAAGAGACATTCCTTCGTGGTGTCGCCGACTACCTCAAATCGCATGCATACGGTCAGCAAACCCCTTGCAACCTGAAGTGCACAAACATTGCTGATAGTTACATTTCTTCAGGCAACGCAACTACCAACGACCTGTGGTCCGCTTTGTGTAAGGCGTCTGGTCAGGATGTGCAAGGATTCATGGTGAGTTCAGACCGAATTAGTCTCGTTTTCTAACAGCTCGTTTTCTGACCTTCGTTGTTCAAGGACCCGTGGATTCGCAAGATTGGTTTCCCAGTTGTTACCGTGGCAGAGGAACCTGGCCAAATCAGTTTTCGTCAAAATCGATTCTTGTCCACGGGCGACGCGAAGCCCGAGGAGGATGAGACTGTTTGGTGGATTCCTCTTGGTATTAAGTCAGGCCAAAAGCTAGCTACTGTGGATACTCGTGCTCTCACTGAGAAATCTGACACTGTGGGCGGCATTGGCGAGGATGGCTTCTACAAGATCAACAAGGATCTGTCTGGATTTTATCGCACAAACTACCCACCTGCACGTCTGGCCAAGCTGGGTCAGTCTTTGGACCTTCTGAGCACAGAGGACAAGATTGGCTTGCTGGGAGATGCAGCTGCTCTTGCGGTTTCCGGTGAAGGCACCACGCCGGCCTTATTGGCTCTCTTGGAAGGATTCAAGGGCGAGCAAAATTACCTGTAAGTATCTTTGTCCCGGCCACTCTTGCCATTCGCCCATCAGGTCTAATGTTCGTTTTCACAGTGTCTGGTCCCAGTTGTCGTCGTCGCTGGCCAACCTCCGCTCCGTTTTCTCCCAGAACGAGCAGGTTGCGGAGGGGCTGAAGAAATTCACCCTGAATCTGGTGGCCCCGGCTGCAGAGCAGATTGGGTGGGAGTTCCAGCCTAACGAGGACTATCTTACGGTTCAGCTTCGCAAGCTTTTGATTGGGATGGCTGGAAACGCTGGTCACAAGAGGTGAGTTCTAGATTCATCTGACTGTCAACTCACCGCTGACGAGTCTTTTAGCATCGTCGAGGAAGCCAAACGCCGCTTCGATCTCTGGGCTACTGGGCAAGACAAGAGTGCCGTGCACACCAATCTTCGTTCGGCGATCTTCAGCCTGAACGTGTCGGAAGGCGGCCGGAAGGAGTACGATGCCGTGAAGGAGGAGTCTCTCCGAACGGACTCGGTGGATGGTAAGGAGATCTGCCTGGCTGCCATGGGTCGCACCAAGGACCCGGCTCTGGTGCAGGATTACTTAGAATTCATCTTTTCGGACAAGGTGGCCATTCAAGATGCCCACAACGGCGCAGTGTCCCTAGCTGCGAACTCCAAGGTGCGGCACCTACTGTGGGAGTACATGAAGACGAATTGGGCCTCGGTGGAAGCCCATCTGTCGTCCAACAACGTGGTATTGGAGCGGTTCATCCGCATGGGGCTGTCCAAGTTTGCCGACCACAAGATTGGCGAGGATATCGCAAGCTTCTTTGCGAGAAAGAACACGGGTGCTTATGCCCGAGCTTTGATTATCGTGTCCGACAACATTCGGACCAATGCATCTTACAAGGAGCGCGACCAAGCCCTGGTTCTGGAATGGCTGCAGGCCCACGGCTATGTGTGAGCCGCTAACAGCGTACTTGATCATAACTGTTTTTTTTCTTTAAAAAAAAGGACCGAAAAAGAGGGAAAACTGACGAGACTGCTGACTGGGTCCGTAGGTAAAGTAGATCAGCTGCCACGGGCGAATGAGACTTTCATGGGATGTTATCGAGATGAATTTAATCACGTTTGCAGACCATTTGAGTAGAGCCCCAATCAGTCTCTCGAAATTCCATTCCAATGGAACAAGATAGGAACAAAAATCAGATAAAACAGCAAAATACCAAAATAAAGAAAGCCAAGGCGGTGGCGGCGAGTGTGAAACAAAGCTGCGCATCAGGTGCGTCTGCCTTCCTGCACCTCCTATCATTTCAGGCGTTCATCATTCAGTCCAGTCCCCTCTACCGACAACTCCATCCTCGCTCTACCATCGCCGCCTGCTCTTCACTATAATCACTTTTCCCCACTTCCTGAACCCGCTGCAATTCTTCGCTCTTCCATCATGAATCCCGAGTGGTAAGCCTTCGCCTTCCCAATGCTAAAACCCTCTCTTCTCTGTTCTCTCAAGTCTCTCGTCTTCATCTCCGCTTTCGGGCTCTCACAGCTTTTGTCAAGGACTTGTGTTTTCACTTTGACAACTTGACTGACGCGGCTGCCATTCCTAGAGTATTCCTGATTCCACCGGTCCTCTGTCGTGGCCACTTTGTGTCGCCGAACTGCCTTACCTAACCGAGATAGATACGATTACCTTTTTAAGCTTCTCCTCATCGGAGACTCCGGTGTTGGAAAGTCCTGCCTGCTGCTCCGTTTTGCTGATGACACCTACACGGAAAGCTACATTTCGACTATCGGTGTTGACTTCGTACGTTGACATCGATTCCGCGGGGTTACGAGCCGGGATGTTTATGCTGACGCACATGCCGCAGAAAATCCGCACTATCGAGCTCGACGGCAAGACCGTGAAACTTCAAATTGTACGTCTGCTTACGGGGATGTGGTCGTGATGAGAACATGGCTAATACGCGGATCACAGTGGGACACTGCTGGCCAGGAACGATTCCGCACCATCACATCATCCTACTACCGTGGCGCCCACGGTATCTGCGTCGTGTACGATGTCACCGACATGGACTCCTTCAACAACGTCAAGCAGTGGCTTCAGGAGATTGACCGATATGCTACCGAGGGCGTGAACAAACTGCTCGTCGGCAACAAGAGTGATATGGAGGACAAGAAGGTGGTTGAGTACACCGTGGCCAAGGTAGGCATCAAACACTCTTGACATTTTCGTTTATGTTGTCTACGGAATCTTTGATGCGTGGTTGCTAACGCATCGTCTGCTTCTATAGGAGTTCGCCGATAGCCTTGGAATCCCCTTCCTCGAGACATCTGCCAAGAACGCGTCCAACGTCGAGCAGGCTTTCTTGACAATGGCACGACAGATCAAGGAGCGTATGGGAACGGCCACCGTCAACAACAAGCCCACCGTGCAGGTTGGCCAGGGTCAGGGCGTCCAGTCCGGATCTGCAGGTGGCTGCTGCTAGACGACTTCGACCCGGAACGATGCTTCTCTTTGGCGCAAATGTTACATCATGAGTGTTCTCTAGGCGCGATATCTCGTCGTCCAGACTTGCCATAACCTTTAGTCGACAGAGCTCAGACGGCCGAGGACTTGACGGGGCTTTCCATTCGCTTCGCGAGTGCCACCGGGAGCTCTTTTTCTTCTTTCTTCCCTGTGCTTTAGACTGCCCTGCGTTCTGTCGTTCCCCGCTTTGCTTCGTAATTATTGCCGGTGTTTTCTCTTTTCTTTTCTTTTTTTCTTTTTTTTATCCTGGCCGCATCTTTCATGGGCCCTTCATTCTCTCTTGTTTTCTTTTCCCCCTTGTACGTTGGATTCATCTCTTTTCTGAATGGATTAATGGCGAGAACTTGTGATTTCCCCCTTATTCACCAGGGTCATCCTAATCCTACGGATGCCCCTATCATTTGTAGCCAGAATATTCGTATATTACCGAATACTCGTATATTACCAGGGTAGGGGGTGTATATGTAGATAACTAGATAGGAAACACGAAGCCCCTGTGAAGCAAGGCCACCGGTGAATCACATGCAAGAACTTGCCCATCTTTCAAGAACTGAGATCAAATTCGACTATGACCACGTCTGGTGGACCCCAGTAGGGCAAAATGACCGACACTCATATGTCGTGTTGCCCGTAGGAGTCCGGAATAACGCCGAGTGGAGATGCACAAGAGCCGAGGCACGAAGCAACTCGGCAAAACGTCATGAAACCTCTCCTTCCCCCCATGCCGGCATGCCCGGCCGAATTATTATCGCGCCCTGTCTCTTGAACCCTTTTCTTCAACCTCATCCGCTCCTTTCGGTTCCCTGACAGCTTTTTCTTGATCTTCATCCCTCAACCCTCGCAAACTTTCCCCTCCTTCATCATGTCTCAACGTGAACAGAAAACAGCGGCCTCCGCGGCCGTTCAACAGAGTGACAACATCGCGCACGCGCTGGCGGGTGCCGGAGGTGGAGTCCTGTCGATGATTTTGACGTACGCCTCCTCGCGGTTTCTCCCATGAGCCAACAATGCTAAGATTCATACTCCGCAGATACCCTCTAATCACTCTGTCGACGAGAGCTCAGGTCGAGTCCAAACGGGCACACTCTACCGCTCTGGATGCAGTCCGTCGTATTGTCCAGCGAGAGGGTATCTCCGGACTCTACTCTGGCTTGGAGTCGGCCCTGTTCGGCATCAGCGTCACCAACTTCGTGTACTACTACTGGTACGAGTGGACACGGTCGACTTTTGAGAAGGCCGCCATTCGGGCTGGGCGGGCCTCGAAGAAGCTCACGACGGTCGAATCTATGATTGCGGGTGCAATCGCCGGCAGTGCAACGGTGCTGATCACCAACCCCATCTGGGTCATCAATACTCGCATGACGGCTCGCAGGTCCGAGTCCGAGGAACAGGCCCTGCCTGGGGCCCCCAAGAAAGCTAAGGCGTCCACCCTCAGCACTCTAATGGACTTGCTGCGACAGGAAGGCCCCAAGGCTCTGTTCGCCGGTGTTCTCCCGGCGCTGATCCTGGTGATCAACCCGATCCTACAGTATACCATCTTTGAGCAATTAAAGAATATTGTCGAGCGCCGCCGCCGGATAACACCCAAAGATGCCTTCTACCTGGGTGCCCTCGGCAAGATTATGGCCACCAGTGTCACCTACCCCTACATTACGATCAAGAGCCGAATGCACGTGGCCAGCAAAGATGGCCCTAAAGAAAGCCTAAATGGCAGCCTTAAGAGAATCGTTCGGGAAGAGGGATGGACAGGACTGTACAAAGGTAAGTCGCCTTTCGGAGCTGTGCCAGGGTCACATAACACCCCGGCTTACTTTGTTCAGGAATTGGGCCCAAGGTGACCCAGAGTGCCATTACTGCTGCATTCCTCTTTGCCTTTAAGGATGTGCTGTACGACATGATGGTCTCGATGCGCAAGAAGAAGACCATTGGCAAGTAAAGCTAGTTTGCACCATTATTCGAGACAGCCTCTGTTGTGCACCATCTCTTGCCCTTTAGAAGCTAATAACTTGGCAGTCAGCAGGATTTCTTTTTTCCTTTTCTTTTTTTCCTTTTTTGGGCACATTCTGGCGCTATCCAGACCTACCTATTGGAAATTGTATATACTACCTTACTTTTTCTTTGTCTTCCTTTTCCCCCCTTTTCTCACAAGAAACGTTAATGATACTTTCAACTCATTTCGATTATTCCCTACAGTGTGGACCCGCTGCAGGCGATTACTAAAGAGCCTGATTGGTAGATTGTAAGCTGCAAGACATGGATAACTATAGAAAGCATTTGAGCTTGATCTTGCATTTCAAGTAAGCATCGTGACCCGGATCGTGCCTGGATCTCCCTAAGCGCGGCGATCGCTGGTAGCATGTGGGTTGTTCACCGCCCCACTATGAAGCGCGCGCGTTTCGCGACTCCAATCTTTCCATCGCTTCTTTGTTCCTTCAAAACATCCTCAAGACGCTTTGGTGTATACAATTCTCATAACCAATCTCTCTCTCGCCGACGAAAAACTAATAAAAGCCTCCCTTTCGACCATCTTTCCCCTACTCGTCGCACCTGACCTCAATTGTCTTGGACTCTACAAGATTTTTTTTCCCTATCGCCGGACTTCCTCCCCGCTCTGGAGAATACAAGTGCTGCTTGTCGGTGAACGCGGTCCGGGATATCCAAAATATCCTCTTCATCAGATCGAGGGAACGTGGTGGAAATGTGATAGGTTGTTGTTTGCTCAGTATTCGGAAACACGACAGTGCTTCGAATCAAGCAAAAGGCGTACAATGATTGGCTGGTGTGTCGAGGTCTTCGTTTGACATTATGTTTTGAAGCTGAGCCTGCCTCTCATATGATAGATGGTACGTACCTCGCCCATCTTCACATCGCTCCAAGACTAACAGGCTTCATCACCAGATCACATCATGTCTAATTCTCCCTTCCCCCCAGACAGCAGGAGCCCGGCTGCTGGGCTACATTTTGAAAACGACCTGGATTACGATGCTACCGTGCAGGAGGCTGAGCGATTATTGTCCCAATTCACTCAACGCTCACGGCCAAAGGGACAGTCTGGTCCGGTCACTCATGGGCATACAATGTTTATGCCGGGACCGACACATGACGGTTGGCAGACGAAGCGCACGATCCAGATTGTCTCCGCCAGAAAAACTTCCACCAACCTGACTCCTCCACTAAATCGTCGATCTACGTCAACTCACAGCTCCTCGGCTCCTTCGGCTCCCTCAGCTCCCTCAGCTCCCCAAACCAAAAAGCCCAATCGGCAATCAAGTCTCAGGGAAACTATCACCATCTCAAATGGGAATAATAGTCAAGCGGACACAACGACGCAGACCCCGTATCCTACGGGGCAAAGGGCCTCGGCTTCGACATCGACATCGACATCGACATCGACACCGACATCAGCAGCAGCAGCATCGAGAAAGAATCTTAACGAAAGCGCAGCAATGCTTATGCGCGCGCCGTCAGGTGTCTCGTCCTCGGTGTATAGATCGACATCTAGCTCTTCAAGGTCTCCCGAACCCAACGCGTCAACGATGGCAAGGCGTCGTTCTGGTCGTTCTAGAAAGGACCCAGTGACCTACAATCTTCGCACCTTATCAGGTCTTGATAAACATGGACTCGAAACATGCCCGTTAGAAATTGTCGATGGACCTAATAAAGAATCGTCTCCTCAAATTCCTCATACCACGTCGATTGTGTCAGATTTGACTTTGGCGCCTGTTCAGACCGAGAGTGGTCCTGTACATACTGCCTCCGATGTTCGAAGACTACTACGGTCTCGCGAGATACATGGCAAAAAGCCTCACAGCCACATCCGAGCAGCCGCCAGCTCCAACCTTAAGGTGTGGAAGTCGTGGCAAGGAGCGTCGAACGATGTGCACACCCTGACTTGGTCACCGGATGGAACCCGCTTTGCCGCGGGCGCTACCACTCATTCTGATGAGTACAACCGTGGGAACAATTTGGTCCTAGGCGACCTAATGCATAACTCCTTGAATGAGCTCCCAGACCATTGGACTCCACGCTCGGTTTCTGTCAGTGCCTCGGATACTCGTCTTTTTTCGAGCGTGGTCGCTGTCCAATGGGTTGGCGAACGCTTGTACTCCGCCAGCTATGACCACACTGTCAAAATTTGGGATGTTCAGGCTTCCCCGCGTGCGTCATGCATTCAGACCCTCAAGCATGATTCTAATGTCGTGGTCATGGCTCTTTCAAACCATATGCCCGATTTTGTCGCGACAGGCGCTCGGGGGTTTGGACTATGGGACCTTAGGGCCGACCCGCAATCGACCCCTATTCATCTAGATATCCACCGGACTTCCCTTAAAAAAGCCAATATCAATCTCACGCCAACAGCTCTTACATGGGGACAGAGTGCGGCGATGAGACACTTCCTCGTTGGAGGGATGGCGGAACCGTCTCAGGACAATTTATCGGTCTCCCCTTATGGCCATCTGGGAATGTGGAAGATAGAGGAGTCTGAGATAACTAGTCGCAAACTCAGCCCCGACTCGCAAAACATTTTCGACATAAAATGGCATCCGTTCATGTCGAGATTTGTGACCGCTAGCACCCCGCCGTCGACCACGAAGCTTCCCCATGGATACCGCTCGGTGGTGCGTATCTTTGAGTACGAGGTGACAGGCGACAAATTCACGGCTACGACTGAATTCCCCTGTCCCGCTCTCGATATCAACGAGGTGACATTCTGCCCAATGAGCACCGCATATGTCACGGCAAGTTGCACGAATGGAAGTACGTACGTCTGGGACAACCGGAACCCTGGTCGAATCCTGCACAAACTCCAACACGGCAGTCCTTCCATTCCTCTTCACCCTGATTATGACCGAGAAATCTCGGACTTCGGCGTAAAGGTAGCCCTGTGGGGTGGCACAATGGACCAACTGTATACCGGCGGGTCCGATTGTTGCCTCAAACAATGGGACATTCGTCGGTCTCCTGAAGATGCACTCGTCGCTAATACGGTAAAGTTTGGGAATGGTATTGTCAGCGGGTCTTTCTCTGAAGACCAATCCCAACTTTTAATTGGCGACTATGGGGGTGGGATCTATGTATTGTCATCCGGTCCTTGCGCAGATCCGGATGTCACCGATTTTGATTTCAACTACGCCCCCGAGCCAGAGCCACCGTCTGCTGCCGAGGATGGAATCACTCTGGCCAACGAACTTTTGTCCTCCGGTCAGCTGACGATGCATCGAAAATATGGAGCCATTCAAGGGCCTAATTACACGGGCCCGTACGCCCGGTGGGCTCGTGATCTGCCCGCAAACACCCCGCTGAGGAAAGTGGGCGACGTTCCGTTGCTTAAGGAATATCAACTTCGACAATTCGATGGCCCCAAGGTTAAGTACCGAGAGGGCCTTGACGACAGAGGCAGACGGGATGTTCGACGGCATATCGCCCTTGCTAAGGTTCGAAATGCCCGCTCCCGGTCAGTTTTTAGCCCGAAAGGAGTCCGAGTCAAGCGTGAACAGCACCTCAGCACTGACAACGACAGCGGTACAGCTAAGCGTCGGGCTATATCCATACTGAATGAGCATAAGAGACGAAAGACAGAGTCAGGACAGTGTTCACGAGTCATTATCAACACTGATCCTGTTGACTTGACACAAGATTCTGATCCCGAGTGCTCGGAGGCTTTCGATCTTTCACCTCTGGAGAAATTGTTGGAAAATGTCGACGAGGACTATTACTACCCGGATAGCGGAAGTGTGGATCCCAATCTTGACTAGATTCCAAGGGCCAGGCCGGGTGTTTGGTGTTGATGATACCCTCTTCATTGCTGTCATAGAGCATCGGAGCATGGAGTTCTATCTGTTGATTTCTGTTTCATTTCATTCTGTACGGTGGGCCTCAGCGAACCATGTACATCAGTTATGGGATGATATTAGCATAGCATATTTGTTACCGTGGCTGAAATTTTCAAATTCAACGTAATAATAATATCATGAAGCAGCATGAGCTGTAAACCTGGGAAGTACTTATGCGGATGATGTCACAGCCCATTACCCAATCTTGTTGCCTGCGCTGCCTCAGGCAGCACATCATAGCAAGTGTTTATACAGGACCGGATTGCCTAGCTTGCTTGGCTACCGTCTTTTTCCCTTCTTTCAGTCTTCTCTTGTTTACCTCCATTTGACTTGAGACTTGATTTATTCACTCTCTTCTCTCAAAGTCTCTTTAATCAGCGATGTCCACGTCATCCTCCAACCGGCCGCCTGGCCCTCCCCCACCACCGGTCCCGGAGGGCTGGAAAGCGCAATACGATGAAAGATATCAGACCTGGTAGGCTTCCCTTTGGCCCCCACCAGTAAAGAGCTTGAAGCTGACTTCTTAGGTTCTACGTCAATATTGCAACCGGAAAATCACAATGGGAACCACCACAGATTCCTTCACTGAGTACTGATGGTCCTCCCCCGAGCGAGCCGCCACCGTCTTACAACCAGTCCGGCTCCGTTGACCCGGCGATCGCAGCTGGCACGGGGGATAAAAAGCAGTCTATGGCGTCGAACAACCCATACAACCCGGCAAATGTCTCGCAGAGTCATGCCAGTCCGAGCATGATGGACGAAGACGCACGACTTGCAGCCAAGCTCCAGGCCGAGGAAGATGCACGCGCAGGCAGCAGGGGTCCTACGAGCGGTGCCGCAGCAGACTACTACAACGATCCATCGCGGCCACAGTCAACCAGTGCCGGGTATTCTCCCGGGCCCTCTTCACAGAGTCCTGTGCCGGAGCAGAAACGGAGCAAGGGCGGCTTCCTCAGCAAACTGATGGGCAAGAGTTCCGGAAGCAGCTCAAGGCCACCCCGACCTCAGTACGCATCACATCCTCAACCGCAGCCCAGTGGATACTACGGCGGCTACCCTCAGCAACCAGGTCCGCAGCCCGGATACGGCTACCCCGCGCCGGGATACGGAGGATATCCACCACAGGGTGGTTACTATCCACAGCAACAACCTCCGAGGAAATCTGGTGGCATGGGTACTGCCGGTGCAGCCGCTCTAGGTGTGGGTGGAGGTTTGCTCGGCGGGATGCTGCTTGCCGATGCGGTAGAAGATATGGGAGATCATCAAGACTACGACAATGGCGGTTATGACGACGGTGGTGGTTGGGATGATGGGGGCGGTGGGGATTTTGGTGGGGGCGACTTCTAAGCGCACAGTGCTTCTTGATGCTTTGCACGTAATGTTCTTTATGCTTCTGACAGGTGGTTTTCTCTATTCGGAGTTTGCGATATGTTCTTTGGGGATGGGTTGTCGGTTTGGGATTTCACTTGTTGCAAAATCAACTACGATATTTTCATAGGAATAATATTGGGTATCTTTGCTCGAAAAGCCTACTGGAGTCTTAGATGCCTCCTAGGACTGATCAAACAGCATGTACAATGCATTTCTGTCAAGGGGCCGCCACTTTAAGCTCGTAAGTAACAACCGACATCTACGATAGAGGTCTCAAGATAACGCCGAGACCGGGGTTAAGATGGTTGAAGTAGTACAAAATCCGATTCAATCTACAGACAATCTCGAGCTGCAGAGCAACTCATACTGCACATTCCCTAGCCTCGCCGCCGAGAGATACCACCGGTATCCCGGCCTGTTGCTTCCCCACGGGCCGCATCGGCATCGACAGCGGCCACAGGACGGGGCGAGGTGCCTGCCATCCATCCAGCCAGATCGAAACCGCCTCCAGCCATGGCGTTGCTCGTAGCCCCTGTGATCGGTGATGAACGAGAGTGCTGCTCGAATTCGGCGCGCATTTCAGGGTCCACTACCACGACATGTCAGATACGATCGTCCACAAGAAAGAGTCAAGGGAACCCACTGTTTTCCATCAATTTGGGCATGCCTAGGGTGATGCCCAACGCAACGATTGCAAGCAGGATCATTGGGTTCTTGACAAGACTCAATGGCGAGACTGTAGATGTGAGCGTAAGCCGACAGAGCCGTCTTGGCTTGGGAAAGGCAACTTACACTTGGCGCGTTCCTCGTAGAACCCTTTGCGGCCGACTACCTTGGCCTCAATCACGACGTCGGCCAGTTTCTTCCCCGTGATATCAACGACATATTTCTCTGCACCACGATTGTCCCACGGATGGCCTCGAAAAGTCTCCCACACCCCGAGCACGGTTCCATCGGCGGCCACGTCGACGCGATAGGGAGCAAAGACCCATTCGCCGGAGCGGATATCAAGGATGTAGGAACTAGGACCGGACGAGGTGACATCGGAGAAGACCAAGGTTGACGAACGTGTGAGAGGGGCGGTTAAGATGCGATCTGCGGTGGTGAGGGTGGCATGGGTGGTTGCGGGGAGAGAATGGGGATTAGGGAGGAGGCTGGACGAAGGAATCGAGATGGTCAATGAAGCAGCAGCCAAGTGGCAGAGCCACGTTGCTAGGAACAAGCGCATCGTGGACGTGATGGTGTGGTTGTGATTGTGATTGTGATTGTGATTGTAATTGTAATTGTGTAGGTGCTAAGTTACTTAGCTTGGGCTCGGAGGTCGGTTCGGACAATTCGGGCAGTTTTAGACCGTTTAGATGGGTGCCAATGAAAGCTCGGGCCAAGGTGCATTATAGAAAAGTTAGATTTCGGGTGTCGAAAAAATGGACATCTTCTACTTTACTGATGTGCATATAGTAATAAGAACGATATATTGATATAGGTGTACAATTGCACAACTATACAATTATATTATAGTTCGTTCACATTACAGGCGCATCTAGCGCATCTAGCGCAGAGGGGAAAGAAGAAAAGGTTATTAGCCGGATGCTTCGCCCGGTTATCATTTCATTTGTACACTCCGCCCGAAGGGAACGGATCCTCTCCACCTCGACTTCCCGGGTCTGGTTCTTCTCTTCTTTGGTTCGGTCTCCCATTCTCTTTCTGCCCTGAATCCCTCTTTTTCTCTCAGATGGTGCGTCGGGTCGTTTAAAGTCGCTTTTCGCCATCCCTCAGATCAGACATTCCCCCGCTTCTCCTCGGTCTGATTGAGCAGGGACCAGAAACCCCGAAAACAGCATGGAGCAACAGCCGGCCATGACCTGGCCGGAGCATCTCCATGAGAACTCGCTCATCACGGCCGGCGAAGATGAATTTTCTAATTTTCTGGAATTCAACATACAATTTGCCGACCTCGAGGGGCACGGACCAACACATTCCCAGCTGCAGGAGCAGCAACACATGGTGTCTCCCACCACCACAGGGCCCGAGTCGACCATTCCCTCTGATCCTCGATCTCAATCTCAGCAGTACTCAGCTCCAATTGAGGGTCTTGCCATGGATTTCGGCGGCCATGACCCCGTGCAGTCGCACGGTCTGTCCTACTCTACCCCCAGCATGACACCGGGCTTCTGTGCGCAGGATTCGTTGCAGCAGACTGCGAATCACCACTACATGCAGGGTCAGCCCATGATTCCCCCAACACCGAATAGTATCGAGTTGCATGGCAATGCCGCCCGTTACTCGCAGCAGGTCGACGAAAATACCGAGATGTACGACCGATATTCGCGCATCAACGAAGAGCAGGTATGTTCGAATGTTCCCCGTTCAATTTCACTCCTTGTGAATGGCCACTTACATCTGTATTCAAGGCGCTGTACACTCCGCTCGTTTCTCCCGCGATGACTCCGCTGGAGAATCAATTTCGGGTTCCTGAATATACTGTTCCCGGGGAATACTTCACGCCTCTTACCTCGCCCGCGCTGGAAGCGCAGAATGCCAGCGGCTCCAGCAATGGCTACTCGTTCCAGGCAAGACAGGTATCGGATGTGGGCTTTGTACCTACCCACGCCGAGGTGAACCAGCCCCCGGGAACTTCGGTTCCCCCGTCTCCCAGCATTATTCGCAAGACGAATCGCCGGCGAACTTCGACCGCGACCGCTCTCCGGCTTCCCGGTAGGAGTAGGGTCAAGCAGTCACCTTCTCTTCGAGCGCAGACTCAGCGCAACAGGGGGAAGCCGATGCCTCCTAATTCGGAAGAGTTCTACAACAGTTTGACGCAGGAGTTGGGCAAGCCGCAAAACAACGATGTGCGCTCCCTCCAAGTCAGCAGCACTGAAGGCTCTGGTCAGGATTCGGTCTCACCCGAACCCTTGTCCGACCCATTGATGCCACCCCCGGCACTTCCACCCCCGCGCCAATCTCCTGCCCTCACCCCACAGGTGGCTCAGTCGCCTTGTACAGCCGCCACTCCGGCGACTCTGATGCGCATTCAGCGTTCACAGCATGCGCGGGAACCTTTAGATCACTTCAGCGGCCGGGCGCAGCTGCAGATACATGACGAGATCATGGAGGACATTGCCCTTCCCGAAGCAGCAACCCCGACCGTACAAGCGCGCCCCAGGGTCAGTCGCATCGAAACTAGTCTACGCACCAACACGGCCAGCCCGGTCATTTCTGCACATGGGACACCGTCCTTGGAGCCTCGATCCGCTGCAGAAAGAACGCCCGCATCCATTGCACTGAGTCCCCGTGCGGTGGCTATGCCGTCCCCCAGTGGTCCGGTCCCGAAGAGATCGGATCCGTCCAGATCCTCAGTATCTAGTCGGAAACGACCTAGTGTGAGCTCCACGCAAGCGAGTCCGCAGTTGCGACCGAAGATCAGCCCAAGTATTCAGCCGTTGATGCGAAATGGTGAAAGTGAGTAGCAGTCTCCCTTGTTCGTGCATCGTAATGTTCAGTCGTCCAATGCTAACATAACTTGCTCTAGATATGTCGCAAGATGCGCTTTATTTGGCTTCCAAGTCCAATTACCAGCATATCCTCGACGGCACTTTGCCATCGGGCGTCTCCTACCCGGAGACACTGGCCGAGAATCTGAGTTCCAAGCGCACAAACCATAAACTTGCCGAGCAGGGTCGTCGAAATCGAATAAACAACGCCCTCAAGGAAATCGAGGCCCTGATACCGGCAGACTTCGTTCAAGCGAGACAGACCAAGGAAGCTGCTTTAACCGGCGTCAAGCCAGGCGACAAGGAAAAAGATAAGTCTTCCAACCAAGCCGTCAGCAAGGCGACAGCGGTGGAGATGGCCATCGACTATATCAAGGCCTTGAAGAAGAGCCTGGACGAAACGACGGCAAGATTGGCCGCAACGGAAGCAAAACTATCCACCGCTACCCTCGACAATACTGCGAATGCTTCTGATGCTATGACTGGAAAGGCAGTCAATGGTACCGGTCATGACTCGGCAAACAATAGTTCATCATGACCAAATTGTACACCAGAGTCGTGATTGCGTCGAGAGAGCCGGATCATAAGGGGTTCTTTCGACATCGGCTTTCACAGATGTGTAATGATCTATATTCTCTCACTTTGATAGCGTCGGCGTTTTTGCTTTTCTGGGAGGCTTGTTTCGTTACCCCAACCCTATAGTGAGGCCTTTATAATAGACACGTTTTAGAGATTTATCACCGCCGCATTTGACAGCGATAATATGCTCGTCCATCCTAGACTTCCAGGATTGTATAAATTCAAAGATCCCACCTTCAACGTGAATGGTGGAATATGTAGATCTGGCGACCTCCATATTTATGCCTTTTTCTAGCTTCATTTAGTACTAGCATGGTACATATGCTACCTACTGTAATCCTCGGCCGAGTTGTTTGCGTTTCTATTACCGCAAGGTACTTTGAGTTACACACTCTTGAGCCCGATGTAGGATCTAATAGTGTAATGAGCTCCAAGATTATAGAAGAATAAGGCGAGGTTGTAAATGTGTCTAAACAGAAAAGGATACCTTGAAAAAGAAATAAAAGATGTGTCTAACTAGTAGTTACGAGAAAGATGTTTAAGCCCACTTGCAATATTTCGTCTGCCTATACAGTGTATATGTATGTACTGTACAGAAGCAAAGTTACGCGTACTAGTAGGCTATGTATACCGATACCACTCGTTCTCAGGATTCATAACGGGTAGACTCGGTGGAAGAACAGGAGCGCAACGGGACTGACAATGGGCAGGCAACCTTATCATCGATTGGCCATTGGCTAAGCGAAAAGGATTCGCTCCGATGTACGGGAAATTGGTGTCCGGTAACTAACTAACTAGTTATTCCCCGGAGCGTTCGATAATCGGTGTTTGGTGTGGAGCACCTATCATATAGGCCTTGATCTACATAGCATATAGAGCGTGCTTGTGACGGATCTAGATGTGTGAACCCGCCTGCCTAATTGAGTAGTTTGGTGAAATCATACGAGGTTTCTATTCAGGTATTTTAGTAGTGAGATCCTTGTCTTCAAGGTGTGGGAGTATATCATACGCAGGTGGCAAGTATAGCTTTTCTCCGCTTCGAATTTTTTATGCCATACATAGGCACCTCCAGGCTAGGTCTTTTCACTTTGCAAAGGACAAAAGATCCCAAAGCTAAGCATCTCTAAGACTTTTATCTGTCAATTAACAAGGCAAACAGTTCATGGCTCATGTACAAGATAATTTAAACCAGCACAGAATCTAACCCATAATGACAGGAATAGAAAAAATATTTACCAACCACGTCCGGCCAGCTTGTCACCCTCGGGCATCTTTTGAACATTAATGCCAACCATAGCCTCACCAAGTCCCTCGCTAACCTGAGCAAGAACCTTGGGATCCTTGAAGTGGGTCACGGCCTGCACAATAGCTCGCGCACGCTTCTTAGCATCACCAGACTTGAAGATACCAGAGCCGACAAAGACGCCGTCACAGCCCAGCTGCATCATCAGCGCCGCATCGGCAGGGGTGGCGACACCACCAGCCGCGAAGTTGACCACGGGCAGACGGCCCTTCTCGGCGGCCTCGCGGAGAAGCTCGTAGGGAGCCTCGAGCTCACGGGCGAAGGCGCGCAGCTCGGGCTCGGGATCCTGGCTAGACTGAAGGATACCGCGGGCACGAGCAATCTGAGCATTGACGGTGCGCATGTGCTTCACGGCCTCGACAACGTCGCCGGTGCCGGCCTCACCCTTGGTGCGGATCATGGCAGCGCCCTCGGAGATACGGCGGAGGGCCTCACCCAGGTTGCGGCAGCCGCAGACGAAGGGGACCTTAAAAGTGGACTTGGTGACGTGATAAACATCGTCGGCCGGGGTAAGGACTTCAGACTCATCGATATAGTCGACGCCGATGGATTCAAGGATCTGTGGCGCGGGGCAAAAAATTAGCTTCCGTGCCCCGCGGAGACAATAGAGCCGGTAATGGGGCGCTCAAAAACACGTACCTGGCATTCAACAAAGTGTCCAATGCGAGCCTTGGCCATGACGGGAATCGTCACAGCCTCCATGATCTCCTTGATCATGCTGGGGTCGGACATACGGGCGACGCCACCCTCAACGCGGATATCGGCGGGGACACGCTCGAGAGCCATGACGGCGGCGGCACCGGCCTCTTCAGCAATGCGGGCCTGCAGAATAGGACAAATATGTTAGCGAGATGCAACTATATTCGTAGAGGTTTGATTCAAGAGCGTACCTGCTCGGCATTGACGACGTCCATAATCACACCACCCTTCAACATCTGGGCCAAACCGGCCTTGACCGTGAAGTCATTGGAGGATCCGTTTTGCGCGGCCATTGTGGGAGGCGAAGTGGAATTGAAGGAGAGGATGGAAGTGGAGAAAGGGAAGAAAGGAAAGAATTTAAAGGGAGCAAAGTGAGTCAACTCGATAAAGAAGAGAACCTTGGAATACTTCCCCGCCAAGGTCTTTGCCGCGATTTAGACTCGCCGCCTGCGAAATCGGCGAGTTACAGTACATTACCCGGTATCTTCGGGGATTGACTCAAGTTCTCGGTGACCAAGCCAGGATCGAACTTTATTACATTCTACATAGATATGTACACATAGTCAAGGCAATAAACTCATTTGGTTTTTATAGAATATGGTTACAGGCCCTTGGGTGCTGTCTCGACTGGTGGCTTCCTCTATGCTTCAACTAGCACCATTTGACTCTCGCCAATACACCAATGCAAGTCTCCCAAAAATAGTTTAAAGAAGAGGCGGGCGATTAAAAACACAACGATGAACAGGTATCGAAAGGGCCAAGGTAGTCCCTCGTCATACTGCTCATAAGAAAAATTGTGGCAGTCTGGTCATTTAGCTGCCGGGGACGAGGCCCTTGAGGCCTGCGCCAATGTCACCCTCGCGGGCGGCAATTTCGAAGTAGCCGTAGATGATCCTGGGAGAGTGTTAGTTAAAAGATCAGGATATAGTAATTCCGGGGAGACTCACGTCACGGCAAGGAGAATACCAGTTCCACTACCAAGGGCACCAAGAAGGTCGGATGCGACAGAGAGACCACCGATGCAGGCACCACCGAAAGCGGCGGCGGTGGGAATCACACGCTTAAGCTCCTTGTACATGCTCTGCTCACGGTGGCCGGACATGACGAGACCCTGGTCCTTGAGCTGCTTGGCCACGTCGCGGGGAGCGGAGCCAGAAACCTCGATCCAGGTCTTGGAGAAGAGAGCGCAAGCGACCAGCATGAAGGCAATGTAGACAGCGGTGTGGATGGGGTCGAAGAGAGCCTCCTTAAAGTTAAGAGGAGGGGACATGTAGTAGGCGATACCCGATGAGGCGAAAAGTTGGGCAGAGCCCTCGCGAGGCTCCCAGACTCCGAGGAGCTTGACGAGAAGATTGTCCGAGAAGCGCGAGTACAACATCTGACTGATCAGGAAGATGTTGGAAGACAGAGCGGACTGCAGCATGATGGGCATGTTCGAGGTGTAGAACAGACGGACGGGGTAGGAGCCACGCATGCCACGTTGGCGGGCGGACTTGACGGGGATCTCAACGCGGAAGCCCTGCAGGTAGATCACGGCAGCGAAGACCAAGAGAGTGGCCAGCAGGTTCATGACATTGGGCAGATTCTGACGATAGAAAGCCTCGTAGAGAGCACGCTGCTTGTCGGGCCAGGTCAGGAGCAGGTGGAACAGGGCGATGATGGCACCCTCGAACTCGGGCCCACGGCCGGTGTTGATCGTGGTAGGGGAGAAGGCCTTCCAGACGATGGACTCGCAGATGTTGGTCGCAATGAAAAGCGAGATACCGCTGCCCAAACCGTAGCCCTTCTGCAGAAGCTCGTCCAGTAGAATGACCACCAGACCGGCCACAACCAGCTGGACGATCAGGAGAACGCAGATACCGGCACCGAGATCACTGGGCTGGCCGTAGAGACCAGTCAGCACGTAGACACAGGCCTGACCAAAAGAGAGAATAATAGCGAAGAGCTTCTGAGCAGTCTGGTACAGCTCGCGGTCGGTCTTGAGGTCAAGGTTGACATCGATGAGGTGGGTACCGGCAAGGAGCTATCAGAGAAGTCACCAGTCAGCTTGACCGTGTGACGAAAATCCCGATTGATTTGGAGAGACATACCTGGAAGACCATGCCAGAGGAAATGATGGGGGTGATACCCAATTCCATCAGTGTACCCCGGTTACTAGCCAGCATCATACGCAGCCAGTACAGGGGGTCAGAGGTGTCAGAGGACACGATACCGTACAGAGGCATCTGGCTCATGACCAAGAAGATGAGGAGAGTCAACTATAGGAGTGTGTTATTAGAATCCGTGTCGGGTCTTCCAAGGGAATTGAAGGCCACATACACCTGTCCACATCAACTTCTGGTTAAAGGGCACCTTGGTCTCAGGAGCTGCCACCTCCGGGAGGAGGGGCGTAAAGGGCTTGATCAAGTCAAGGAAGCGAACTGAGGGCCTCCATTAGTATCCACGAGACCATTGAGATCAATGCGGGAGGATTTGTAACGATCGCGCGCTGCATGGCTGGGGGGTTTGAAACTCACGGCCGCTCATGGTGACTGATTTCCCTCCAATCCGTCGAAAAGAGATATAGAAAGCTGGAAATAAAGACCAGCAAAAGGAGCGAACGATGATCGAGGATCAGGAAAAGAAAAAGAAAAGGAGAAGAGGAGGAGAGGGAAGTCGGAAGGGAGTTGGGGGGGGGAGGAAGAGAAAGAGGGAAGAGGCTCACTGGCCACATTTCGCTTCCGCGCTAATTAAGGCCACTTGGTCTTCGCCGCAAACACGTCTAACAACCACCGGCGTGACTCGATACACACCAGTAGCGGCTCGATAACTGAGCAATTGCTTCATGTCATTCTGTTATTTACTTGCTATGTCCTTTTCTTCTGTTGGAGCTATTTCTACAGCGTGCGCAGTGTATGTATCCGGCGTGGAGGACCCCGAGCTTATCCCCACACTAACAGGCTTAGGGTCTACGAGAAGCTTCGCAATAGCAATAGAGATCAATCAAAGCCTTTGAATCGTTGCACCAATGACTCCTTGGCTCCCTACCGTTTCGTAATATAATACCCGTAGGCTAAGTCAACGCCAATGTCTATCTGTGGACAACAAGTCTGGGTTGAGATATGCCATCACCAGAGTCCCAAAACCAACACGGTGCTGCTCCGAGTCTCGCTCAAGGACCAACAAGGCCCAAACAGTCATCGATAACCAGTTCCAACTCTCCCAGACGCGTCTTGAGGCCCCGGTTCTCCTCCTTGAGCACGCCCATGACACTCCAGGCCTCCGAGGCGGGAACACCATAGCAATTGTCACACTGGTTCGAATTCCCACTGCTCGTGAAAGAACTACCCAGGCGGGTTGAAGCAAGGCCCTTCATGACTCGATCGTATGTCGATGGACGTGTCGGCGTCGGGGAACTCGTGACAGCGACAAGGTTCTTTTGAATTGTCGGTGTCGGTGTCGTTGGAGCAATGGACGGCGTGGACAGGGCTACCTGTGAGAGGCTGGGCGACGGCGCGGTCAACGTAGATGTGGGAGACTCGACACCTTCTCGATGTGAAAAGACGCTGTCGGCAACACTCTCATCCCCGGACTCGAAGCCGGAATCGCTGGTGAGAGTGCCGTGGCTTGCACGCTTGCCGTTTCGGTGAGGTGTTTGAAGCACGAGAGATGGAACGTCGTCTTCCGCGGGGATAGCACGCATGGTGCGGCTGCGGCTGCGGGACTCTTCCTCCTGTCGCAGACGTCTCTCCTGCTTGAGTTCCTCAGCCATGGCCTGCATGGCCTTCTCCTGGTCCAGCACCTTGGCAGCCATGCCATCCAGCTGCATCTTCAGGTGATCCACTCGAGCACGCGTCTCCTCAAGCTCGCCTTGCCTCTCGTTCCGGTCGGCCAGGGCCTGGTGCATGCCAAATGTCCTTTGTTTATAGGCATCTTGCATGCGTTGTAGGACACTAGTGGCTTGTTCCCGAAGAGCATTGAGTGCTTGTTCGCTAGTGGCGTCTGGACAACCAGGCACTGATAAGGCAGCAGAGATGTCGAGGTTCAGGAACACGTCATCCGCCGGCTCAGGGAGACTTGTTTTCTGCTCAGCCTGTCGTCGCAGGCCAAAGAAGGAGAACCGAACTGCCCCCGGGGCAGACTTCATGCGAGTATGTGAGGGCGCAGCGGCGGGACGAGGCGTATCCATTTCGTCCGAGTCTAGATGAATATCAGAACGCATGGATATACCCAAGTCGACTGGATCTGATTTGCCTTGAAACCAGTCTGACAGGATCCTTGCTCTGGCTTCGAGTTTTTTCTTAGGGGATGTATCTGTCCAGGAGAGGTTCGGATGGTTGCCTTGATCACGGGTGGAATCGTATCTTTCTTCAAAAATAGGGGGCCGAGCAACGTATTCGGTATTTGCCCGACGGTGTGAGAACAAGGTGATAGATGGATTCTCAGATGAGGTCACAGGGATCGTTGACCTTGGGAGCGAGGCAACGGTGTCGTGAGGCCCCTGCGAGGCATCGGAATGTAGGGAGATCGAGGTTTGGGAGTTACCGGGGGACATAGTCGGGAGAGAAGGTCGAAGGAACGATCAAATCGAATGCCACGTTGAATCGGATGCAATGTGTCGTGGCTAGTGTGTTGTGCAACGTGCAGCCTTAGAATGTATTGGGTGGAACACTTTAGGGAGGTCAAGAGATCAAGGATGTTTTAGGACGATGACGAAGATGAAGACGAAACAGCCTCGGTAACAGATAGGTCAAGATCAGAAGAACGCCAGTCAATAGTACGTGTGTTTCACTTAAACCTGGAAAAGGAGTTCTCTTGAAACGTAAATAAACGAGAGGCTGGGGATGTGCCAAATGTATGAAATAGCGGTGGCTGAACTCCGGTGCCGCGTCTCCACCAAATCTTTTCTTCGTCATCTCTCTCAATTCACTAGGGTAACCAGGAGAATAACCGGTAGAATTGCTGCATGAACTACGGAGTACGATTCTCTGCAAATCTGCAAATTCTCGACATCATGGCCCCCGGTCTCAAGCACCTATCCAATGCGCTCGCAACCCCCGATCAGCTCTCTAATTCCTCATCGGCGATCGACGGTATACCTTTAGACCTTGAAACATCGATCCGCTGCGCCGGTGTCCAGCTCACACAGGCGGCCGGTGTCCTCCTACATCTGTCACAGGACATCATCGCCCAAGCGATCGTGATCTTTACACGCTTCTGGCTGGGAGCAGACGGAGGAAGCTTACGGATTTACTCGGCCAAGGTACATACGCTGCCGTCCCGTGCCTTGACATACTCGTTATTAACCTCTTTCATTTAGGATGTTTCGGCCGCCTCGCTCTACCTGACAGCCAAGCTGTCTTTCCAGCCCACCTCACCGCGATCCGTCCTGAACGTTTACACCTTCCTTCTTTCTCGATATTCTTCCCCACTATGGTTCGTGAACCCCGCCGGGGCACCCGCGCAGCCTCCTGCGCCAGAGACCTACATCCTCTCTGAGGGCGGCTACCAGTCGGCCCGGCTGAACCTCCTTCGCATCGAATCGATCATCCTCCGAACCCTCGGCTTCGATACGCACGTTGCCCTCCCACACACCATTGCCCTCACCTACCTACAGACGCTGGGCGCGACAAGACCCGCCATTGCACGTCGAGTCATTGAGCACCTGAACGGTGCTCTATTATCATCCCAGCTACTCTACGTAACACACCAACCCAATGCCTTGGCCGTGGCCGCTATTTACCTCGCAACGCGCGAAGTGGGGGTGAAATTGGTAGATGGAGAGTGGTGGGAGGTTTTTGATGTTGATCGCGAAGAACTTGGATTTCTGGTGGTGGGTATGAGGAGCACAGAAGGTTTCGTGCGGGCTGAGAAAGAACGATGGAGAAACAAGACGATTCCCTTGGTGGTAGACGAGGTAGAAGCGGAGATTGAGCGACGGCGGATGATGCAAGAAGGGGAATGAGCTTGGTGAGGTCTGGACTGTCACAGTATTGGACATCAAGTCCTGGATATCCTCGTCAAATATCAGAGGGGGGGGGGGAAATCCAGGCTCTAAACCCTTAATGCGGCCACGAGGCCAGTCATAGCTGGTTGCGAAAGGCCAGTAAGTGACTCTCAGCAAGGCCACGGATATCCGATTCGCGGTTCGAACCAAAGCCGAGGAAGTGAATCAGGTGAAAGAAGTTGAAAGGTCAAAACGGGGAATGCGATGAGCTCACGCGGGGCCAATCATGTGCTCCACCGCTTATCAAGACGCCCACCCCACCTTCAAGCATCACAACTCTTTCATTCTTACATAGAATACAAACGCAATGAATATCCTACATTCTACACTATCAACTTGGCGAGATCGTCTGGCCCCCGTCTCTCGCACTTCCACTTTCCGTGCCACCGGTCAAATCACCCCCGAGGAGTTCGTCCTGGCGGGTGACTACCTCGTCTACAAGTTTCCCACATGGTCCTGGGCTGATGCATCCAGCCCTGCGAAGCGTGTCTCCTATCTGCCTGCTGGAAAGCAGTTTCTCGTCACCCGGGGAGTCCCCTGTCACCGTCGGCTGAACGATAACTTTGCTGGCGATGCGGGCCACGAAGATGAGATCGTCCGTGATATGCTCTCCGCCGAAGGTGCCGAGGGGGCTGCAGGTGGTGACGGAGATGATGGATGGCTGAGAACAGGAGGAGGTCGCGATCTCGTCGCAGATCGGGATCAGCAGGAGGCACGCATCCGCGATGTGCGGACCGTGGATGAATCCGGGAACCTGGGCGAGCAGGAAGAGGAAGAGGAAATTCCTGATATGGAAGACGATGACGATGACGAGGAAGCCATCATCCGCGAGCCGGTTGGTCAGTCAGGAACTACGCAGTGAGTATATTCACCTCCTTCTTCCTCTATTAGTATCTTTTCTAACGTGACTCCATCAACTAGGCCTCTGCGCACTTATACACTGTACATCACATATTCGAACTTCTACCGCACACCCCGTCTCTACCTATCTGGGTACTTGTCTCCGTCGGAGCCACTCCCTCCGCACCTGATGATGGAGGATATCGTGGGTGATTACAAAGACAAGACTGTTACACTGGAAGATTTCCCTTGGTTCGACGGCAGCGTGAAGATGGCCACCGTTCACCCATGCCGCCACGCCTCAGTCATGAAGACACTCCTGGACCGGGCCGATGCGGCACTCAAACTGCGGCGAGACAAGCTAAAACAGACACAGTCGCGCGAGGAGGCCAATCGCGTCTTGCAGGCTGGTGGAAACAGGGGACTTGAAGGGCTGGTTGACGATACAAAGGGCCTGTCGCTCGGGGAGCACCAGCAGGGACAACCTGGAGACGAATGGGAGGTTCTTCAGCGTGATGAGGATGAGCAGGTTGCCATTCGAGTAGATCAGTACTTGGTCGTGTTTTTGAAGTTCGTTGCGAGCGTGACACCGGGTATTGAGCACGACTTTACGATGGGGGTATAATGGGATGAATGCAAGGCAATCTAGTCCTAGTCCTAGCCTTCTTCATCTCTAGTCTAGAATCCCCATTCTAGGCTTCAGGCAGGAGGACGGACATGCCTCTGGGATACGTGATATGCATGACATGACCTGATTTGGCGTTGAATGATTTGCCACACGACCTGATTTGCTTTTTTACCCCATCTTGTTTCCTTCTCTTGCTACTTATCAGGTCGCTAGTTATTACGCAGTCTATGCTACAAGCGCGAAGTCATCTGTTTCTTTTTTTAGATTCGCATCAAAGGCTCCTGGTGACACATCACATACAGCAAGTCGAACTATCGAAGTAACGTCCATGTAAATCCCTCGCGTCAACGAGGTCCGGGGCCCAGTCTGGCGGGAGATCGTCATCTCCACCGATCAAGTCTAGATCTCTGAGAAAGCCACGAAATCAAGAAATCACCGAGCCCTGTGCTTCTGCATATTCGAGGCCTGTTCATAGTCCGCTGATCTGTTTGTTTACTCGATGTAGATGGGAAGTATATATCAATTGGAGTATAATTCAAGTGATTGACCAGGAAAAGAGCAACCGTTTTATAACACATTACGGAAAGTGCCTAGCACGCCCGGACTCCAGAAGCAAAAACCAAAAAGCAGATAAACAGTACAAAAAGATGACAAGCGGCCCCTCATATGTCAGCCGAGATACAGGATATCTGGATGGGTACACCGTACTGGCGACCATTAAAATAACATAGAACAGGAGAAAAGAGTACACAAGTACAGACGAAAGATACACTGTAGATCGATCCGACTCGCCGAGTCAATGTCCAAACGGATCACCTCACCGCTTTAATGGCATGTTCAGTAGAAGATGCCCAAAATGATAGGAAGAGCAATGGCGACGAGCGAGCTCGGGGCCAGGGCTGAGCCGGCGTTGAAAACCGGCTTGGAGGAAGGTGAGGGCGACAGCGAGGGCGAAAGCGAGGGCTTAGCCGAAGTCGTGGGGTGCGGGATCAGAGGCTTCGAGTGGACGGGAACGGCGGTCGGAGGCACGTAGACCGGAGCAGGAGTGGTGGGGATCACGATGGGAGTGGTGTAAGTAGGAGGAATCATCACCTGGGCGTAGGTGGTGGTGGTGGGCTCGGGGCAAGGCACAGCCTCATACTGGTCGTGGGTACCGGCACCAAAGCGGACATTAGGGCCACCGGGAATGCCCACATCGAAGCCGGCGCCAGCGCCATGCTCGCCGTTAGGGCCGGGGCCACAGGGGCCGTGGTGCTCACTGTGGGTGCCGGCGCCGTAGTGGACTCCAGGACCACCGGGGATACCGACGTCGAAACCGGCACCGGCATCATGGGCGCTGTTGCCGTTGGCCGGGGCAGCGTCGGTGTTGGTGTTGTCACCACCAAGGAGAGGAAGGCCGTTCTGGGGTTGGAGGTTAGTTTGAGTGTTGTCAAGGACATCCACGTGGTTCGGAACATACCAGCTGAGGAGCAGCGAGGACGGAAGCGGGGCCAATGGCCAGAGCGAGGCACAGAGCGGCCGAGATGGAGAAAGTGTTGGAAGGCATTGTGATTGAGTATAGAGCTCGAAGGAATGAATCCGGGGAGATATTAAAGATTGGTTATTTAAAGATTGAAAGATTGAAAGAATGATTTGAGGAGCAAGCTCCGAGAGAAGACAGAAGAACGATTGACTGTTCGAGACTCTGATTGTCGAGTGAATGATGAAGAAGAGAATCCGGACCGAAATCCATGGCCTTTATGTAGTTTTTTGGAAGGACTGAAGCCAAGCAGAGGGGTCGTGGGGAGAGCCAAGGGCCAGACAGGAACCAGATAGGAACCAGACAGGAACCAGATTCCCTGCAAGGCTACAAACTAGCCCTTGGTGGCTTTTCCTAACTCAACGCCACAAAGGGCCACGATCAGCAAGGTACCAAAGGGTAAGACCAAGAATCATGAACCTTCAGAGGAGAACAACATAGATGAGAGGTCATTTCTTGGGGGTAGTGGTCTGGAGCCATGATTTGGTATATGGGATATGGGTCACAGCGTTATCGTGAACTGCGGCCATGCATAAGCATGCAGGTCCCTAGTACACCTGAAGCTTATGCACAAGCCCGAGAAGCCGAGAGCCGGGGCCACCGAGCTATCGTAACTGCAGTTACTATAGTGACAGCAGTCGGGGTCTGGCTCCGAGGTGCAGTGCCTGTCGTGAGTGCGGAGAAAGTAAATCGCACGTGGTTGAAGAAAGAATGCAAATACATGCAAGGGATCGAGGGGTACTCACACTGCAAATTGCCCCATCGAAGGAGATACCGGCAGGGCGTCACTCTTCATTGGTTGGATATGGTCAATTGACCGTTCAAAGGCCGACACATCACACGCAAGGAACTTCAATATTGGGGCATGTCTCCCCATATCATATGAATCCTCGGAACCTAGATGGGCCCCCTCCATGCAAGCTGGACGGCATCACCTTAGAAACGAAGACAGAATGAAACAAAGTAGAAACAAAATCGATAGCATCATATTCTGGATATCTCGTCACGTCGTGAGGCGTCTCCGCTGCTAGACAAAAAAAAAAAAAAAAAAAAAAAAAAAAAAAAAAAAAAAAAACAAGTAGATCGCAAATAAAGTGCAAACCCTCAAGAAGATCGAAAAGGCCAATGTAGATAGATCACAAATTCAAATGTATAATGTGGAGGAAATGGGTCATCTTCACATCTGACCGGTATTCGATAGTCCAAACGCCGTGCCAAAATTGGTGGAATTTTTAAACTTGATTTCCGGCTCCTGCTCATCCTGTTTAGGCAGCTCCCAATCGCTCTCATTGGGATCAGTTGGTTCGATTGAGGGGGATGAGGGGGAAAAGACCCGCTTGGCTTCACTCAGGAGGGCCTGGTCTTGAAGTTTCTGGTCAAGTGCACTTAGGAAACTATCGTCTTGCTCCTCGTCGTTTGTGAGACCCAACGGGCCCTTCAAGGCGGGATCATCGGGCAAATCGGGAAAATACGACTCAGAAACCTCTGCCGGCTGATGGAGCTGAGTGACCACGGGGGCAAGAGGGGCTTCCTCCTGGTCGCATGGGGCATCCTCCATGGGAGAAGTTTCCTTGGTGGACCGTTGGCTCCCGTCGGGCTCGATGATCGCCATCGGGGTGTGGCCAGCATCCTTGAGTAGTCTCTCATTGGGCGGAGGTAGATCTGACAGCTTCAATTTGAGACTGTTTCGATGTTCCATCTCCGGCCTTGCAGGTGCCGAAGGGGCAGGGGCAGGGGACGTTTCCAGGGGCGACGGCGACGGCGGGGTGATAACACGAGCAACCACCCCCGGCGGCAACGCAGTGGACTTTAGAATGATACCGTCCAGCCTGCTGTCAAGCTTCTCGATCGGCACAGGGACACTGACGGTCACTCCGGAGACATCAACACCCCGTGACTGAGGTGAGAGGGCCGCATCAAGGGACGGAGGGTCATCGGTGATCGGCGACAGGCGAGTAGTGTCTGGGACTTCTTCGTCACGGAATACCCTCGTCGGCCGGCCTCCTGGACTTGAGCCCTCCCACACCTGAGCCGAATGACAGTCATGGGACCCTTGGAACTGCGGTGTTCCAAATATAGGCTTGGCAGATGATGCTGAAGTATTGGTATGATTTCTTGGGCTCTTCAACAACGACTCCAACTCTGCAATCTTGGCCTTCAACATTGACCGTTCTTGCTCCCACAGCCGTCTTTCCTGAGCAAACAGCTCTCTCTCCCCTTCATAATGGGCCCGTTGCTTCTCGAGAAGCTTTCGCGATTGAGCTAGGTAGGTGGCGTAGGAGGTGTCCAGGATAAAAGTATTTTCTTCCGGGATGTTTTGGATGGGTACCTGCTGGTAATTCGATCTCTTTGGAAGTGGCCTGCTCGAAAGCGATTGTGTGCGTCGGATGGGTGTCGAGGTCGGCGAGAAGCGCACTTCTTTGTAGACGCTGCCGTGGCCGTCTGGTAACTTTGTCGCGGAGGACTTCATGTTGACAGGGACAAGGGACAAGGGACAATGCTGCAGCCAACGTTGCGCTGAGGAATTCTTCTCACAAACACCAAGTGGCGCCGGGTCGTGGGGATTAAAAGAGGGGAAAGCGGGTCTGTTCAACGAAGGAATATACAAAGACAGCGCGAAGAGTTCGCTTGAAGCGGACAAACTCAGCTGGAGGCTTGAAAAATGCGAAGCTCGCTAAGTTGTCTTAGATGACGGTCCAGACCGGGGTCAGAGGGAGATCAAGCAGAGCACGCCACAGAGCTCGGCGGAACTGCGGCAGGGAATATACAGGAGGCGGTCAATAATATTGGAGGGTATAGAGAACAGGGGCATTCGATGAACAGCCGAGTGCCAGTTCATGCGGGATGCTCAAAGAGACACCAATTAGGCAGATACGGTGCCACGCGTTTATAGACAGTTGGTCAGTTGTGGACTGCGTAGGTTGGGCAGCTTTAGATGCGGTGTCGAAGGAGCAACATGTGGAGGTTCCTGGGCAGTTCAGTTAAATATGGGCCCTGTGGAACCGAGATTTGGCCGCTATCTCCACAAGTGACAAGGGGACCTGATGTACCTGATGAAAATGAAACCGATGAAGACGAGATATAAATGAGTCTGCAAATCTGGTGACGTCAAAAGTCAAAAGGGGAAGCGGATGTCACCTTTCACCACAAACCCGAGGTAAGCGCGGGCGGTTCTGGAGGAAAAAGCCGGGGAAACCGGGGAGATCGGAATCTTATCATCTGGTTCTGGGTCAAGTATAAGATTCAAATGATTGAGGAAATCATTTCACATTGAATCTCACCAAAAGTAATAAGAGGATGTCATGGTGAGCTTCCCCACGTTTCCAAGGTTTCCAGTGTCACAGCACCTTTAAATTTCTTCCGTCGTTCTTTAGCCGTGCATTAGCAAATTATGGATCGACTCCAGGAGAACCTTCACTATTTGATCTGGATGGTTCAGCTCAATCAGTGTGTGCTATATATTCTCCCCACCAGCCACTCACTACCTCAATGGTCAAGATATATAGCCTGTGTTACAAGCTAGCCTCGAGGACTCGAGGCGGCTTTCGAATTTATCGATCTAAACATTCGGAAGCTGTCGTCCCACCCGCTATTCTACCTGTATAACCAGATCTACTCCACATGTACAAGTTGTTGTTCAGGCTCATATATCTCTATTTTTTGATCCCAGTTGATCGCTCAAAACCCCGTATATGCATTTTAAGTACGGTAGTCACCGTTGATGGTCACATACTCGTGGCTGAAATCGCAGAACCAGTACACGGCATCCTCACCACCGCAGCCGGCAGCGCCCTTCTCACCACCACCGAGGTCGACCTCAATCTCCAGATCCTCATTTTGCAGGATCGCGCTGGCACGCTCCTCGTCGACGGTCTCAGGCTCGCCATTGACCAGCAACTTCAGAATCGGGCTGCCATCCACAGGACGGAAGCTTACAGACGTACGCTCAGGCACGACGGTGCCATCGCGCACACCCTGGGTGTAGCCCACAGCGCACAGAATACGGCCCCAGTTGGCATCCTTTCCGTACAGAGCGGTCTTGACGAGAGGGGAGCGAGCAATGGTCGAGGCAATCAGACGAGCCGACTCGTAGTCGGGAGAGTTGCGCACGCGCACAGTGACGAACTTGGTCGCACCCTCGCCGTCACGGACGACAAGCTGCGAGAGCTCCTGCGTGAAGTCGGTGAAGACGGACTGCAGGGCCTGGTAGTCGGCACTGGCTTCGGAGCCAGAAGGAGCGCGAACGGTCTCACCGCCGGCGGCGCCGTTGGCCAGGACTGCAATAGTGTCGTTGGTGCTGGTATCGCCGTCGATGGAGATCGAGTTGAACGAGCGGTTCACGGAATACTTGAGGATCGACTGCAGAGCGGCGGGCTCGACGGCCGCGTCGGTGCACACAACACCCAGTAGGGTGGCCATGTTTGGGTGGATCATGCCGGCGCCCTTGGTCATACCGGCCAGGCGGTAGGTGTGGCCGGGGGAGGAGGGCAGAGTGAAGGTGCGAGAGATAAGCTTAGGGAATGTGTCGGTGGTGCAGATGGCACGCGCAGTGGTCAGCCAGGCATCGTGCGTCGAGTCGAGGTTGGCGTATGCCGTAGGAATGCGGTCGAGGATCTTGCTGATGGGTAGGCTGTTATATCAGTTAGTACATATTGGCCGAAATATCCAATTCTTGCAAGAGACTACTCACCGCTGTCCAATGACACCGGTGCTCATCACCAGCGAGCTATCCTTCTCAGCGCCGCTGCACTCGTCCACCGTCCGGCCCATTTTCACGGCATCTTCGAGTCCACCCTTGCCGGTAACGGCGTTGGCACAGCCCGAGTTGATCACGACGGCCCGGATACCTTCTCCCTTGCGGCTCTGCAACGTCTGCCGGCTCACCTGTACCGGCGCAGCTTGGAACTTGTTGGTGGTGAAGACGGCGGCGGCGGAGCACGGTGTCTCGGACGCAATGAGCGCAAGGTCGGGAAGTCGGGTGTTGGATGCCTTGACACCGACATGGGTACCAGACACCAGGAAGCCCTGTGGATAGGTGCCGCTGGTGGGGATGTAGCGTTGCTTGGAGGCCGGAATGGCCATGTCCAATGGTGCGGAGTAGCATCGGACCTGGCCCTTGACCATGCGGGCAAAGGAGCTAGCCGCCATTGTGGCAGACTGGGGATTGGGAGCCATCAGGACTAGGAGAGTGTTAGGCTCTGAATCACACCGACATCACCAGAGAAGTGGAGGTTATCAGAGAAAGAGATCTGATAAGGTGAGTCAACTTACCCCGGCAAAAAAAAGGATACCCGGTCTCGGAGCTCCCGATTCGGGAAGCAATTGCCTCGCGTGAACCCAGAGGAGCTATTGATAGTAAAATGGGCAGTAAGTTAATAAGAAAAGAAGTGATGTCTGTATCGCTGCTCTAGAGGAAGAGCTGAAGTACTCTCTGCGGCGTAGGATTTGAAATTGTCTTTACTCCAGCGCTCACAAGACACTAATCTGGTCGCATCCGCAGTTACGAGTGTTACAACCGAAATTGGGATCTAAATACTACAATTAAAGCGCTCATGGAAAGATAAAAGGACGAGATCAAATGCCGCCAATTCGAAGAGCGCGCTTTTTCTGCGCTGAGCGGAGTCGGAGAAACCTCGTGGATCGGCAGAGAAGCTGTTATCGACTGTGAAACTTTACTCTGCGCGAACATTGTACAACTTCAACTCTGAACAGGCATTGTCGATCACTGCTAATTGCTGCCTTGAGTTCGATCCAGAGCCCTTGGAAGACGGAACCCCCCGAATCCAACCCCTTGCGTCGCGTCCTTGTGAACATTCTCCGGATCTAATGGTATTGTTGATTCCCTTGCCCTTCGTCACTCCCACCACATTACGTCCTCTGACTCGTCCATCATGAAGCGCAAGCTGTCGGATTCCGGTCTGGAAAATGACCACCCCGTCTCGACTCCGAAACGGCACCGGACGGCCCTCGTGCAGGCCAATGACGCCCTGAACGGGCAGAGCTCGAACAGCGATGCTCCCTACGAGCTTCCTCCTACACCACGCGGCCAATCTACTCCCAAAAAGGCCAATGGAACTGCTGCAACCCCGCTGAAAGAATCTGGATTAAGGACGCCCACCCACAAATCCAGGGCCCGGAACCTCTTTGCGACACCCACGAAGCCCAAGACCCCGAACGCTGCTACGCCTGGCCGCTTGAAGAATGCAGACCGATCGGCAAAGAAGAAGAGTGCGCGGGTGCTTTTTGAGCAAGATGAAGATGGTGCTTGGGATGGATCTGAGCAGCTTGCGGAGGAGATTCTACAAGGCGACGAGTCCGAAGCGGATAAAGCTGGCGAGCCTGTGGCGGACAGTGTTGAAGGAGGCGACAAGGAGAAGGCCTCGAAATCAGATGCAAAGGCTCCCAAACGCCGGGCCGGTCGGCCAAAGGGTGCAAGGAATAAGCGGTCCCCGACACCCGAAGGTGAACTGCCGGCGCACGAGCGCTATTTCTTCCAGAATCGCGCAGGTCCAACCCGAACTTCCAATACCACTCTGAACAAGGTGCCCTTATTGACACACGAAGAGTACTTTGATAAATTGGGTCATTTCGTGGACCCATGCCGAGAGGAAAAGGAATATTTGCTCTCGTTGCACCACCGATCATTCCCGCAGTGGTATTTCGAGTTTGAGGAAGGATTCAACATCTGTCTGTTTGGATACGGTTCAAAGCGCAAGCTCGTCGATGAGTTTGCGGATTGGCTGTACCATCGCTCTGGACCTGCGAACCCGCCGATTATCATCATCGTCAATGGCTACACGCCCGGTATCTCCATTCGATCGATCTTTGCTACCATTGTGACAGCCATCCTCGGCGACAATGCACCTTCCAAGCTTGGTGCTCAACCGACAGAGGTGTTGGAACTTCTACAATCAGTTCTCATAGCTCGACCGGTCGACGAGAAACCCGTTACCGTTCTGATCAACTCGGTGGATGCTCCGCCACTGCGGCGTGCCGCCAATCAGGCTCTACTCGCTCGTCTGGCCGCGATACCGCGGATCCGCCTTCTTCTCACAGGAGACACGCCCAACTTCCCGTTGATGTGGGATATTAGTTTGCGGGATCAGTTCAACCTTGTCTTCCACGACAGCACGACCTTTTCACCATTTGCCGTTGAGACAGACGTCGTGGAAGAAGTCCACGCTCTACTTGGCCGTAAAGGCCGCCGTGTGGGCGGCAAAGAAGGTGTGGGCTTTGTGCTTAAGAGTCTTCCCGAGAATGCTCGCAATCTGTATCGCCTGTTGCTGACAGAGCTCTTCTCCGTGATGGACAATGGTCACCAGTCTGACGATGAAGCGGCTGGTGAGGGTAATAAGAACGGAGACGAGAATGGCATTGAATTCCGGTTGCTTTACCAAAAGGCCACGGAGGAGTTCATCGCATCTTCTGAGATGATGTTCCGCACCCTACTGAAAGAATTCCACGATCATCAGATGATCACCTCGCGCATGGATCCCAGCGGGATGGAGATCCTGGGCGTGCCACTATCTCGTGATGAGATGGAGGGCGTGTTGGAAGACCTGGTGCTGGGATGAAGAGTCCCTTGAAGGTTATAATGTGGACTAGTGCGCAGAAGATATGATACCCTTGTACAAAATATGAAAATGACGCCGATTCGCATTGGCAGTGCCTGGTAGCACTCAGAAAGAGCTTCATATCCGTAGAGCCTGTAGAGCCCGCAGAGCAGCTAGGGTTCTCTATGTACAAATAGCCTTCCACTCAAAAGACATGCTTTTTAGAACTGCGCAAACGCCGCAAGTGCCATGACAGCCCCGAAACTCATTTTGAAGGGCCTGTGTTGAGAGACAGCGCGATGGACGTCAACATTCTTGACATACTTTTGAATCCGGTTCAAAGGGAGGATGTTATATCCCTTGGACGCAGCCCACTGTATCAACCGTCAGCATATAATCCAACAAAAACCAACCCGAATATAAAGACTCACCTCGACAAAAACAACGCTCATCCCAATAATCACCACCAAAACCCTGGAAAACGCCCTCAATCCCACACCAGCGACCAGACCGAGGACACTCCCCAAGCTAACCTGCTTCATATTCTGGGGAGTCAAAAAGCCCTCTCGAGCCTGCGAAGCAATTCCCGACCGGCCCTGCTTCTGCAAAAGGGGATCATTGGGACTGACGGCCCATCCGGTCTCCGCGCCGTGAGATTCAGTGTGATAGGGCGCGGTGAATTGGCATTGGACGGGGGCGGCGCGGAAGGGCGAGAGGGGATGAAGAGCTGCGGCAGAGATGCCGATACTGATGCCCAGACCGAGACGAAAAGGGGAAAGAAGTGGGAAGGCCATTGTGTGAAAGAATAGTTGTAGTTGTAGTTGTAGATGACAGTTCCTCGGAGCTTGGAGTTGTTGATAAGATACTGAATGATGTCATATGCGGTCACTAGCTTCCAGGTGCTTGAGCTGCGACTTGTCTTTTCAGTATAGAGTAGATGAGTATTCCTATGATATTGAGCTTGAGATTAGACTTAGATCGAGGTTTAATTAAATATTCATAATTCCAAGTCATCCGAGGTACATACATAACATATAGTAAAACACAGATTCTTTCCACAACCAGACAAATCACCAATCAATAACATCCTCACAGTTTCAAAGAAGCTATTGGCTCATGTATACCGACTACAGCCGACTTCTGCGGAAAAAGAGCTGCCGAACCTGATCTGCTCGAGCTATGACTCCTGGGAATGCATCTGTCCGAACTGCGCACAACAAGCGGAGCCTCTCCGATAAAATGACGGACTTCATCAGGCAGTGGATAAAAAACGACCTCTTTACACAGGGCCCCAAACCGCGCAGCTAGGTTCGCGACACCGCGAGCAGCTGGATCTCGCTCACTCACGGAATTCGGTGGATAGTAGAAATAGGGGTCAAGGTAGAAGAGAACAATATTCCACTGAGGGAGTCTGGCACGGAGTAAAGACCCCGCTTTCTCGTATTGCTTGAAAGTGCGCTTGGGGACTCCCGGCTCGGCATGCACGAAGAAAAAGACCTCGAAGCCGACGCTGCGGATGCGATTGCGAGCTGTGCTGCTCAACGTATCAAGAAACTCGTCCAGTCGGTCAAGGTCGAACGAGTGTCGGAAGAAGAGCGTTCTTTGTGAATATAGGAAGTCCTCTGCTTCGTCGTGGATTTGATGATTGACAGTGAGAAGCTTGCGTGCCGTACTGTCCTCGCCAGTCCAGCTGGGGCACGTGGACTTATTTCGAGATCGGGTTCGTGTAGAGACGTTGCTGCAATCGTTGACTACGATCAGAGGCCTGTCCACGTAGTCGTTGGGGACGGATAATGCCCATTGATAGATTTGGAGTCGGATCTCCGTCGGTAGTTGTAAGAAGGGGGATGGTTTGGTTGGCTGACTGCTCAGTGAAGCTTTGGAGCTAGCGAAGCTATGTTTTGATTCAATTGCCCGATGACTATATTGGAAGCGCGAAGGGCCAATTGTGTAGTGCCGGCTCTCGTACAGTGCCATTCTGTTTGAGAGGTTCGTGTAGAGTAAACAGCCTCGAGACCTTGCGTATTCGTTCTTGAATCATGAATGAACAAAATAAGAAGATAGGAATTAGATAGGAAGAATCCCTTTTAGCAAAGGGGGCGTCTCCCTGTCATGCAATGTTTTAAAGGCTGGGCATCTGATCGACAACCCCTTCTATTCCAGTCCACAAATCCATCTTCATACCAGCTCATAGTCTTCTTCAATCTTGGTTATTTGTGAACTACCCACTAGATAAGAGAATAAAAGTGTCAGGGCTTAAAGACGGATGTAGCCGATCGTACTAGCTTGTACCCAGCCACCTCTAGCTTCACCTATGTACATGACTACTTGGCTAAGTATGCAAACCTTGACAGGTCTCGGTTTCAAAATACCGGTCGGTCAAGAGCATGTTATACCACAAAGGAATGTGGAAGTGCTCCAAGTACCGCCAGAGATCAATGGGTTTATAGATAAACTAGCCGCGCAAACACGCCATCGAAATGACGATAAGAGACTGATAGCCAGAGTGACACGTAAACAATAATAGCTACGCATTGGATCTAATCGGACTTTTCAAAGAGGGAGTGGACCCAACATTCAGAACCCCCTGGTGGTTCCACCGTGTGGAAACAGATCCCGAAACCCAGTACATACATATAGAACAGGGGATCTTCGCGACGATTTAGGTTTTGGCTCGGGAAACGGATCGATAGGACTCTGATATGTACTATATTCAGCTACCTGCTGTGCCCAATCAGGTGGGTATACGCGAATATCCAAGTATATCATGCGAGCACGGTGAGAAAGACGCCGATAAGGATCGGCAGGTCTAGCCAGCCGAAACGGCTTCACCGCTGTCTATAGATGCCCAGCGACCAAGCCGCCCGCAGAACGGCCAGTCCCCAGGCCATGCCGATGCTATCACGGAGGACATTCAGTTTACTTCCTAGAACCTCCCTCCATCCCACCGGCACTTCGGCCACGGGAATGCGCGCAAATTCAGCCAGCATGAGCATCTCGACATCGAAGATCCAGCCCTCGGAATGCATGTATGGCACGATATAAGGCAATGCCGCACGAGAGAAAAGCTTGAACCCGCACTGTGTGTCCTCGACCGTAGCTGTTCTGGGCGGCGTCATCAGTTTCAAAATCAGGTGGAAAGAGTGCATCAGGAAATTGCGCAGCTTGGACCGCTATCAACAAATATTAGTTCAGCGTTATAGTCATGTGCGAGCTTCTGGATACAATGATGTTCTTACCTTCACCACAGCCTCACTGCCCACCATGTGCGCGCGAGATCCAACAGCCACTCCACGGCCATCAGCATCCTCGACCTCCTGACACGCGGCAACAAGTTTGCCGAGATCGTCAAATTTGCTGGCCCCATCGGCATCCGCAAATACCGCGTACTGACCCCGAACATGGCGTAAGCCATGCGTGACCGCACCACCTTTACCGCGGTTATGAGTCAGAGTCACGAAGCGAATAGTCCCGGGCGGGATATGCACGCCCTCGTGCGCCTGAGGAGTCCACGGCCCGGCATGACCCTTCGGGTGCAAAGATAGCTGATGCTCTTTCGCGAATCGAAAGGCCACCTCTTCCGTCCTATCCGTAGACCCATCCGACACGATGAGAATTTCCCATCCTCGGGCCGATCCCGAGCCTGTGGCGTGACCGTTTGTCGTGTTTCCATTGGGCTTGCGCTTCCGCATAGATCGAGTTTCGATTGCGGCACCTTCATTCTCACTTCCTAGCGTTCCGTACATGTGTTCGAGGTAGTTGACTGCTTCTTCCAGCATGCCTGCAAGCCGGTCTTCTTCGTTGTAGGCCGGCACGACTACGGACATGAACAGCTCTGCTGGTTCGATGTCGGTGGGTTTGCCGGCGCGCTTTGCGGCGTTGAAAGCATCAAGCCAGCAGGGGAGGGGCTGGGGATCTGCAATGGTTCCATCTTTCGAGAGCGTCGTGTACTCTTTTTCTTCCGGTAGAGACTCGCGGGGTACAGGTGCGACCAAGGATAAAAAGAGAAAGACCTATTAACCAGAAACAAGGTCAGCATGGGTCAATTGGCAAGCTGGGCTGGGGATGGTCAGCTTGGTTTGCGCGCACCTGGCGCAGGAACCAGCGAGGACCAACTCACCAGGACAGATAGTCCCACAACAGTAGCGAGCACAGTAGCAAGTAGAACCGAAGTGGGAACGTCGGCGACAATAGCGACACATTGGCGACAAACACCGCCCCAGGAATCAGCCATGGCGGAGGTGCCGCAGCTTAAGCGGAGACAAGCGACGAAGAGCTCAACCAGAGGACACTCAAGATGCCTAGGAAACAGAAAAGGCAAACACTCGGCCAGCCATGCGAAGTAGGAACCAAACAAGGGATTTCAAATCATATGCAGAGTTGGAGCCCCATCTGGAGAGGAGAGGGGAAGGAAGGGAATGCTGCATGTTGATAATCGCCAGCTTGGCCTTTTATCGGTAACGCGCGCGCTTCCTGAATTGAATTACAGTGGAGCGCAACGTCGCTACAAGGCTTAGCCTTACACTAAAGTGTTATTATGCCAATGCATGATTCGTTGCATTGAGCATTTTCGTCGTCGTTTTAAATTAGTTATTTAAAATGCGCGTTCTTTTCTACTTTGTTTACGCATTCAAGGCGGGTTCGGGGTCAATCTTCACCAGCTCCCTATACAGGTCAATTGGCTTTAATTGGGCCGTAGATATGAAGCTACCAGCACACAACTTGGCTATACTGTCTGATAACTTCTGGTCTAGACACTAGGTGGTTGCTTCGGGTTTTCTACGCATGTTGCATCTGGGAGCATTCGGTCTCCGAAAAGGAGACGGGTGCATTCGGCAGCAAATGGTAAGCCATTGGAGCTCCGATGCCAAGGGATAAATGGGTTAAAGATCCTATAAGGTCGGTTAGGCTATACAATGTGTGTGCTCCCTAGCAAAGGCCGACATCAAATTGGAAACCAATCGACTCTATGGCATCCTCCCCAGTCCCTTTACATGCTTCCGTCTCCGTGTGAGTATTTCCCTTCCAGATCACCACAGACCTACAACACTCGGGCCAACTTTGATATACAAAGGACCCTCTGAGTGTTCATCGATGGTCCAACTGGGTCGTGAAAATGAATTGACCCTGGTGAGATCAGAAGTCCTGGTCGGGGCATTTTCCTGGCTTCCAAATTTAGGTTCGCCGGGGTTTTAAGAAGTCCGCTCTTGGCCTGAGAGACCGTCCGGAGGTCTTGATCCATCCATTGGAGTCTGTGTTTGTCCGAAAATGTCGAATAGTCGAGGTCGACTCGATCCATTGGAAGGCCTCGTGTACATAGGGTGAAAAAGAGGATGAAAACCAGGGATCAGTGTCGCGGCAAGACCAGACTTGACCCAACTGGGATGAGAAGTAAGAACAAAAGCCCATCCGGGACGTAAAGTAGACGCATCGATTAGTCTTGAGTACTCCCGATATAAGAACTCTCGCAGCCTGTGATAACCGCTGCGAAATGTCAGACGCCCCCCATCGCAATGTCTGTACGGGATGCTTCAGTCGCGATTGAGTTTACTTGGCTGTTGAGACCACCGCAAGTAACCGCAGTCGGTGCGAAATCGAGTGCGAGTTGAGTCACCTCGAATTTTCGGTTTGTAGTGTATGTCATCCAGCGTTTAAACTGTGTTATTTATTAGCTTGTTCTTCGCGCATTTATCAATTGGGTTATCAATTTCACCAACCGTTGCGATCCTCACTCCAAGCCACAAGCACCGATGTCTTCTGGGAACGACCGTAGAGGGATGTTCAATAAATGGTCTTTCGTCTTCTGATGGAGCACCTTCAAAGAACTTCTCGGGGTAGTAGAGCCGACTCCATGCCTGACCACGAATAAGGAAGTCCTCAGGCAGCTGCTGAGTTGCTACATCGTCGAGCAGAGGGAAGGACGCGCTTTCAATCTTCGGGGTAATAGTATCGGGGAGAAACAGGGTGTTGAGAAATCGTGTGATTGCCAGCCACGGAATCATTTGCTCGAGTTGTTGCATGGCTGGCGGGTGAAGGGCTAAGCACCAGATGAAAGCCAAGGAAGTATGGACACTTGGATAGATATTGGGGTCACTCATTTGATCAAGGAGAACGGATAGAGTGTGGAAGGAGAGGCAGCTTCCTTGGAAAGCCATTTGAGTCGAAATTTGTGAAGTCGTAGCCGCGGTTCCGTTACTCGTCCCTATCTTGTCGGCGCCAGTCCATTCCAAAGCAAAGGCGTGTGACTCGGCAACAGTTTCAGTTTTGCGTTTGGAGAATTCCATAGCCATAATCGCCTCCGGCTCGCCATACTCAAGTACAGAGGCCAAGCAACAAGACATAATATAGACACCCTCCTGTCCCTGTCGACCCAGTCGGTGGATTTCCCTGCGTAGGAGAGCTAGGAAATGATTTGCCAAGGTGACGAATTGCTCACCCGGACCTCGAGTAAATAGCACACTGTGTGTAGCGAGGAAGGCAGTCACCACTGTATGCTGGTGAAGCGGTTGACCATTATAAGGATTGAGGAGCAGAATGACGCTCTCGCGTGCGTTAGGAAACGGGCGCACACTAACCAGAGCCTTGGTGTAGTAGAAGAGCTGCTGTAAAAGATCCGGACGAGCAAGCACTGCCAGATGGTGCTGGATCCTGCCGACATTGGGATTTCGGTCGGCATCTTGACTGTACCAGTATCGCGATACGCCAGCCCAGACTTCTCGGTCTCTCGGATCATTATCTTCCACTGCCATGCGATACCGTGCCAAGTCACCGAGACATTCAATCCATGTGTCTCGAAATGCAGAGACGCTTTCCAGCAGCAGAGTCATCATACAGTAGGCAATGTTGATAAAGTTAAGCATATAGTCCAACGACCCCGGGAGTTTCTGACGCAGGAGTTCGAGAAACGAATGGATTCCATAGCGCCACATTCTGGCCGGCATAGCGTACTTCTCCGCAAGTCGTTTCAGTACGAGACTTGCCGATGCATGCTGAGATGCGAGAAAGAAGTCGTGGTGCTCGTAGAGTAATGTTCGATGCAATGAAATAAGTGCTTGCCATTGAGACCCCGATAGCTCTGCATCGGACTCCATCTGCTGCTTGACAATATCCACGCATTTCTTTTCCACCATCACTAGCCCTGCGTAGATGCCCCGAACCTCATTGATCAACTGTTCTTCGGTAATCGGATTGGTTTCAGGCTGCTTAAACATTCCTTGATACTCCGTCCCCGTACTCGATGTGGGCTTGAGAGTCGGTTGCTCGCCCAATGACTGACGCCCCAATCTTTGCGGCAGATCCTCAAGTTGCATGCTACCGCCGCCCCCTAGCTTCTCGTCGACTGGTCTTGGAGGCGCATTGGGATCCGAGTGAACCCTCCGAAGCTCTGGCCGTGCGCTCACGTCATCATTTGAGTAAGTAGGGTCTTTCGCTAACGAGAAACTCGTGGCGATAGGTTTCTCCGATGCCAACCCAGTCACATCCGCGTAGTTGGCTAATTGCTGAGAGGTAGATAGTCGATGACTCCTCAACGTCCGAGAGCTTTCCCGGCGGCGGAACCTTTCAGTGCGTGATCTACTCCCACGAGAGTATTTTGACACGCGCGCACCTTGGCTACTGACAGTATCCAAGGTACAGTCATCGGCTAAAACACCAGAGGTTGGCCGGCCACTTGATAACGGTGGGCTAGCCGATGAACAAACGCGATTGGCCATTGAAAGCCCTGAGAAATGACCTCCAGAATACAAGGCCCCTTTGGAACACCTGGCGAGGGTTAGGTGAATAATAAGTAGCAGCAAGGGTGGGACATACCTGGGCGACGGACAACGGAGGTTGGCCGAAGATTTCGAGGCCTGAATGTCCAATCGGGTAGCTAATTTTGCGCCGAACACGCGAGACTCTTTAGGATAGATCGATGGCCGAGGGTCCATCATTCATATGAACGCACATCTAATTCGATATTAGCTCGCGAAAATTAATTTCCAAAATGGCGGCACCATATTGGGGGTGGGTTGAGGGTGAAAGGGGTTCAACTAACGGTTGACCGAAGAGCATATGCACGGGCGCCGATAAGAGGGGGAAGCCCCAGGTGTATTTATTTAAGTATGGCTTGAGGCAACTAGCTAGGAGGCAGCCTATAATGAGCGAACGTAACCCGCAAGGATCGTACTCCTTCGCCGGTTGCCTTGCACATGGCTTTGCCCGGGTTAAGTATGTAGCTACACGCTTCTTTCATTCTAGAAGACGAAAGATCCTGAACATTTCCATATCCTGCTGACGTCAGGCCACCCGGGTGTCACTTGTAAGACATCATACGGCGCGGGGAGGCTGAACGAAAACGTTTCAATTATTCGCCTTGATATAGGAGTTTGCCTCACTAGCCGCCAAACATCCGGGGGCTGGGGAACTTACACTTCATTGTTAACTCCGAGACACCCTTGGAAAGAATAACTACCCAAACGCTTTTATTTAGAAGACTCCATATTAAGGTGCCAACCCAAAAACCTCCGCCCATCATGAGCCAGCATTATGAGGTATTTTTTCTTCTGCCCTTGCATTCATCGCGGTCACCGCTTCTCGAGGCCTACGGCATGTTCTACACCGATACTCCGTACTTGGCGCATTGACCACAGATCAAGGGCGAGCTCAATTTGAAACGGTGATTCTATTATCCGGGTTCATTGAATTCAATCTAACAACGCGCTGTCCGCACTCCCCCGTTCCTATTGCTTCTGTGGCTCTAGCATTTTGACAAATCCCGCCAATTCGGATACCCGCTTCGGGACCTAATTTCGGGCTTTGTGGTCGTGATTAGCGCCTTGCTGTTTCGAGAAACCCTTAGGCTGTTTAACCTGCCCGAATACCCACAGATGCTCCATCTTTGCTGCGGGACCCAAAGTCTCCATCTGATGCCATCATGCGGAGTTTCCAGCGCCTTGGCGATCGGGCAGAACCCCAGTGTTAGGGCACCACATGGCGCTGGGGAGCAGATGCAAGGACCACGTTGGTGGCATTTTTGGAGTCCCGAAACTGCAACGGCCTTGGCCTTTCTCTACAGTACTGAACTTTGATATTCAGCCTCATACGGCATTGGTCATACATTGGCAATTTGCTTGAAGATTCCTTTTTCCGAGTGGGCTGAAATGATAATCCGAGTCCACATTAGGCTTGATCATCATCAGCCTCCAGCGAGACGTCCGCAATCTCCTTGCAAAGCCCAGGTATGTAGCACAGACCATGGGATATATCAGAGATCATCTAGGAACAAGACGACTCATAACCCCTGGATGTCAGCGCCTAACAATCTATAATTGGCTGGGAAGTAAAATACCTTCGTGTTACACGATGTTCAGTCTGTAGCACTCACCGATTATGAACTAAATATATAGACATCCTTGACAGTGGATGGCGCATGGTGCATTAAGCTAACATTGGCTTCTAGAGTCAATCCTGCAATCTTACGAGTGTTCGAGTAAGCAAAAAGAAAACAGAATCCCGCTGACAAAGGCGTCTTCAAAATCGCATTTGAGTCCAAGGTGAATTGTTATATGCATCGCTGAAATGATGTCTCACCCAGGCAGTCAATGTGCATGTAAATTAGCATGTATCACATCCCCGTGCTACTGCTACAGCATGCATTTCAAGGCTGGTTCGCACCCCAAGATAAGGCAACCAGAGCACAACCCCTTCCGATTGCAATACGAGCAGATTATTGGCTCCAATCAAAATAAACCCCTGTCTCAAAGCTTTAGACAGCGCAAGTAATGACAAAGTAAGGAGCTGTCAGGAATGGCCTACGGGAAAGGTGCGTAGCCAATGCTCGAATAGGGATTATTTGCGCCCGGGTGAAGTGACTGTCAGATATCGGGTGATCCACTAAATCCTCCCAATGCACCTGCGGAGGTTGGATAATCTGATCCTTAAATGTAAGAGGTATAGGTCGCCGAAATGAGGGGGTTGTAAAGATGGAGACAGGGTGGGAGAAGGTAGCTAAGGAGGGGTCATTTCACCCGGGTGATTCTAGGTCCACATTCGAAGCATGCATACAGCAGGTACTCCTATCCCTGCATGGACGGAACCTTCGCTGGCTACCTTAAGTTGAATCTTGATTGGTTTATTGCTTAATAAAGTGTTTGATTGGAAGAACGATCTGTTAATGTCCATACTGTAATAGAAGGGGCTTGAGCATGACTTGGGCGGGTTGTTAGTCTATGCATAGGCTACAGCCTTGAAGCTCAGATAAGCCATATTCCGGTTACTGAGGCTCTAGTACATATTATTTCCTCTAGCAGAGGGACTGGAGAGTGTCAGGCGAGGTCTCAAGCAGACCATAGATGCAGGTGGAGGGGTCATATCACAATCCACAAGACTAAATCTAGAATTATCACATCAAATTTTGGAGAAATACAATTTGCTACAGTAAAGAGCTTAAGCTTGTTTGACACGGAGAAATTATAACATGCCCATCTAGGTGTATATTTTTGGTATGGACAACAGCGACACAATGGCACAGCATAGAAGTACATTGACGAACCAAAGTTGCTAGTCAACCAAGATCCTACATATAGAGCAGAAGGACCTCCTAAGTTAGGCCATTCACAGTTTCGTATCACTGTCTCTTACATCGTGCTTGTGAATCATTTCATGACTGGATCGATTCCTCTCGCTCTATCGCCAGCTGTGATGACAATAGACCGTCAACCGACTTCCGTTTCGCGTAGAAATATATATGAGATTGATTGCCAATATCAAAACTAAACCGACCGTGATGACTAGGCGTTATCTGTCCTATATCTAGCGATGGCGGCAGCAGCAGAGGTTTCGGAGGCGATTGCGATAATATAACAATATCCCTAGGAAATGGCGAGTGAGAACGACAGCTGGATCGATAAAGCGATAGCCCAGTGGGGGAATGACCCGGCAGCGGGCAACAGAGCAGTCGGCGATCCTCCGCATTACCACACCATTCCGAAGACGTCATACGCGTGACAGCCAAATAAACCACCAACCACATCACTCAGGCCCCCAAACCATCATCACGAAGAAAAGAAAAGGGAAATATTAGTGCAACGCCGAGGCATCTTACCGCCTCAGATCAACATCCCCGTCTCCATAAATCCATGCTCTCCAGACTGCACCAAACCACGCGACATCTCAAACTCGCACCCGGGCACCTGGCACAAACAAGACCCAGACTCGCCCAAGCCACAATGTCAACCTTTATAATCCCAGGGACCGATACACGCGTCAACAGCACACCGGATCTATCCTCCGACGACTTGCTGTCCTTTCCCGCTTTCAAGATTTGGATCGAAACGCTACAGCAGTCCCTGAGGCGCCAGCATAACCCAACACACGAGTTCCACAATGACCCGTATAGGCTGCGCAGCATTGAAATCCAGTCCATTGACCGCTTCAAAGGCGGGCGGCTCGGGTTTGTCAAGATGAAAGCGGACGTGTCGAATGGGAGCGGGGAGACGTTGCCTGGAAGTGTCTTTTTACGAGGTGGCAGTGTTGGCATGCTTGTAGGTTTCCCATTTATCACCCTCTCTCATACTACCGAGATATAAGAATTCCTTGCCACTGACTTTTTCGCAGCTTATACTTCAACCGGATGATATCCCTGCCAGCCAGGAAAAGGGAAAGAGGGTCATCCTCACCATCCAGCCTCGAATTCCAGCCGGGACGTTGGCGTTTGCTGAAATCCCGGCTGGGATGCTGGATGATAGTGGAACTTTTGCTGGGGGTGCGGCCAAGGAGATTGAAGAGGAGACCGGGTTGTCTGTTCAGCAGGGCGAGTTGATTGATATGACTTCTTTGGCTCTGCGATCTGCTCAAGAGGACGGAGGGGAGACGTTGCAGAAAGCGGTGTATCCGTCTCCTGGAGGGAGTGATGAGTTTATCCCGCTTTTCTTGTGTCAAAAGCGGATGCCGAGGAACGAAATTGAAGAGTTACAGGGGAAATTGACAGGACTGCGTGATCATGGGGAGAAGATTACGTTGAAGATAGTTCCATTGGAGAATCTTTGGAAAGAAGGATTGAGAGATGGGAAGACGCTTGCAGCGTGGGCACTCTACAAGGGGCTTCAGCAGGAAGGGAAGATCCAGTTCTGAAGACCCAGGCATGGAAGAATATTACCGGAAGGCATACAATGAGCAGACACCGTGGTTTAGCGATTTCACCAGTATATTTATTGCAGCTAGTATTGAGTCCCGACAGTGCTAGTTGCATCATCTATGTCCATCTATTGACCTCACAGCTTCCACTTTTTCGCCAGCTCAATACCTTCGGCGAGTGTACCAACCCGAGCATCAATAGCATAGCCCTCTTCTTCAAGCTTCTTCATTTGCTCAAACAGCGAAGCCAGTGGAACGGAAAAGCATTCAATGAATTCATTGTCTTCCAGTTCGGGTTTGGGATTTTGATTTTCGGGGAGTGACATGTCCACGCGTACATGAACCATGTTCAAATTGGTATTGCACATACCCGGATCTGGAGATAAGCAAGTCAATCGAGAGTCACTCACCGACCGATTAACTCCGAAGACTTACCATTGAACATCACTGGACTGGTCTCCACCGCTACGCCCACGTAACCAGTCTCCTCCTTGAGCTCACGCACGGCACATTGCTCCACAGTCTCACCAGCATCGATAAGGCCGGCAGGGACCTCAATGACAACCTGGTCAATTGGGGGCCGATATTGCTTTTGCAGCAGCAGTTCAGGCCCGGTGGACTTGTTGAGGATCGTGCATATCCCTACGCCGTCGATGGGGCAGTTGGCCGGCCGAGTCTGCCGAGATCGAGTTAGCCCAAGGGTCCAAGCAGATGTGCAAGACGCAACTGCCACCCAAATTGGCAGGTGGCAGAGAGCAGGTGCCATGAATAGCTGCTGACTCCCAAGGCGGCCAATGATGGCAGTGCGAATCAGTCCACCAAAACGAACCCAGGAGAGCCTTGCGAGCTTATGGAAGTAGACATAGTCCATCGTGAAGACCATGACTAGATCATAGGGTAGGCCCCGACAGGGGTTCAAAGTCTACTCCAGATGCAGTGTAGCTATCCTGGAGCAGAGACAATCGAGATGGTACATGCAAAAAGACCCAAAGTGAGATGGGGCAACACCTTACCGTACGCTCCGCAGATTCCCAGGTGCGCTCCACGCCCAGAGGATCGGTGTAGGTGGTCTTCACCAGCCGAGTCCAACGGGCCTCGGACGATTCCTAAATTTGAAACGCGATCAGACAAGCATGGGATATGAAACAAGGGGAAAGGTGTGGCGTACCAGGGGGCCTTTTGAAATGTGTTTAGATTTGGCCTGAGTGGGTGCTGACATGTTTGTGATAAGGAGGCTGAGAGATTCAAGTCACAAGTTGGAGAAAAGTAGCCTGAGATGTAGTCAAGCTTCGGGCTAAGTTAATCCCGATGTTGACACAGCTAGAGCTGGCGGGGGTGGCAGAACTAGTGGGGCTACAACCCCTATCTAATCACTTTCATACTTCAAATTAAACACGTAGTTAGTAGTTGTTTGATGCATTTATATTTCCAGTTTCTAGAATCTCGATTAGAATGAGTACACTGTCCAGAATGCTACATTGTTGTAGACACAGTTCTGTAGATTCGGTCTGCCAGGAGGATGCATGTTGAAGACCGAGGCAGAGACACCAAACTTTGTGCCCGGCGAATATTTTTAAAGGGAAAAAATACACTGATAAAAATGAAGTACTATCTTTGCAGGCTAAGATATCACACAGTCGGTATCTCATTTATTGGAAAACCTGTCTATGCGCGAATATTGAAAGATACATTAATGCATAGGATCAAAAAACATGGGCAGCAAACGCAAGCTCGCAGCCACTCAGACAACCCCAGCCACTTTTGCGATTGCGGTCGAACGACGCCCACTCAACGGTAAAAGTATTGGGATGAGAAATATCAGGGTTCATCTGACATGAACAGGTGTCGCGAAAAAAAAATAAAAAATAAACAGACCCAAATAAGAGTTCCGAAACGGCCATTCGCTTGCTATCATGATATCGTGCAGGCGTGAAAAAAAGAAAGGGACAGGAATGATCTCAGAGGCTGGACTGAGGAGCCTCGCTGTCCGCTCCGCTCTCGATAAACTCCAGACACTTGTCGAATTCGGACCAGTGGGTCATGACGACCTTGGAACCGATCTCCATCAGGCGCTCTCCCATCTCCTTCTGCATGTCACCGGAGTAGCTGCCAGTGTAGGCAATGACGGGAATACCGGCGCGAATGGCGGAGAGTGCGCCGGACTTGCTGTCCTCCACAGCAACACTCTCGGCGGCGCTCTTCTTGACGTAAGCAAGAGCATGAAGGTAAATAGCCGGGTCGGGCTTAGAAGTGGGCTTCTCCAGCGAGCTAGCAGCACTGAAAACCTTGTCGTGGTCGAAGAACTTGTCCTGGCCGACCTTCTTGATCGAGGCACGCACGCGACGCAGAGCCGAGGATGAGACGACTGACATGTCGTACTTCTTCGAGTCGTAGAGTCTCTGCAGGACCTCGGTGGCACCGGGGCATGGCTTACCCTTGGCTTCCAGCTTGGCAATAACCATGTCCTCCTCCTTCTTGACATACTCCTCGAACTCAGCCTGGTCTAATTCGAACTTGTACATCGCCTGCAGCGAAATCATCATGCCACGAAAGTTCTGGCCGACAAAGTCCTTGATGAGCTGTTCGCCGGTGTAGCGTTCAGGAATGCCCTGCTTCTCTAGGATCTTGTTGGCCAAATCGGCACATGCCTCGAAGGCCAATTCCTCCGAGAGGACAAGAGTGTTGTCGCAGTCGAAGAGGAGTTCAGTGATCTGCAGAACGGTTAGCATCGGTAGGTCTGAGAGCCGCGACGGGAGGATCAGCTGACCTTAGGCATGGTGAAAGAGAGAGAGAAATTAGTCCCCGGTTGATCTGGTAATAGGGAAAGGTGTGGTTGAGAAGAAACAGGCAATGCACTGGTGCAGTGTGATGTAGATGTGGAGGTGTGTTGAAAAAGGAGGGAAGGAGGGAAAGTGTGGTGAAGAAAGTGAGAGAAGTTAGAGAAGGAACAGGGCAATTGACCGGAGATGGGTTCAGGGCAAAGAGGCATTTAATAGGACAGGAACCCGGCCCACGAAAGCAATGACGCTGCCACAGTGAGATTCTCCGGGCAGTTGCGGGTCTGCGGGTCCGTAGGGACTTGAGGTCATTGACCATTACGACTGTACTGGTACTTTCCATGGCATACTATTTAACCTGTGGGTGCAAGTACTAGTACCCGGTTTCCCGCCAATCACCGCCCGCAAATCAGCGAGTCAGAGTGCCATCTCCAGCTTAGCGAGTGATTTGCACTTGTGGAAAGTTGTAGAACGTCGTGTCCGTGGTTTCACAACCCCGCGGTGTTGAATGTGCTACTGTACATGATTCGAAATGAATGTATATCTGTCCTCTCATCTTTCCCCTCATACTAAAAGTACATCCACGGACCCTGCTTACAGTTTCTATTGGATATCTTCAAAAAACTATGCACTCTGTAAAGGGTCCGAACTCGTGCCGATCGGTCATACGGCGATTCATATGAACCATGGCCTCTTCACCTCCGTTTTACAATATAACCCGGCCGCGCGGGGACTTCAAGGGGTCATGAAGTATATTGCACGAACCTCGTAGTCATTAACAAGAGATGCTTCAAATAGGACTATTTGATCACATTACACGGTGATCAACAAATCATGGTGGAAGTGGGCAACTCTATAGTTCACGAGTAGATGCAAGAGCGGATACGAATTCCACGGAGGAACGACTCCGCAAGACTAGTAAATGGTGCTGAAACTATCTTTGTAGACATAGCCTAGTCCTAAGGAGTATGGACCAGATGACTTTCTGTTTATTCACTTCCCCTCACTATTCCTACATCAACAATCTGTATTCTACCCCGCCATTCTATTCCATCTATGATCTCCCCCAGCCGAGTTGGGCTTTAACTGCATGTCTCCACTCTCCCGAACACCGTCAAGCTGATTGGCCCAGGCATTTGACATTTTCACGACTTTCACTGTTCCTCGCATCTCATTATTTGATCAACACCTGCCTTTCCTTACAGCAACGGTCATCGGACTTAGTACTGCTTAATTGATCAAACTAGCCCGATTTCAGGTTCCCTCGAAGAAGCGTCTGGCGAAGGAAAATTCGGTACTACCCCAGTGTACGACTGCAGCCAAGCTAAAGTTGGCGGCCCGTTCCAACATGGGGTCGGGCAACTTTCCGACCCTGGACGCACTCCTTTTCCCGTCGGCTCAACAGTCCATCTCACAGACGCTGTCTTCCCTGCGTCGCTCTGCTTTGTCGGTTTCCAACCGGCTTCAGTCCATTGAGACGGATGCAGACTTTGTGCAAGAGGTCGCAGAGCACTATGACTTACCGCTTGTTGCCAATGAACGCTGTGGCAGCTGGTATATCTCGCCCGATGCCAAGGTGGGCAGCGCCTATTTCAAGAGTACCGACGGCCACGCCGGTCAATGGGACTTTAGCTTTCGTAGGCTGAACCTGCAGCTTCTCTCGCTGGCTAGGGAACACGGAGGGTTAGTCTAGCATCCCGTTTATCGCCGGCCACAATCTGAGATGATCAAGATGTCCGATCTTCTCGTTGCCGTCTCCCTTTCATCTTCCTTTGTTCGGACCCTGATCGGACCTGGCGACTACCTTCTATACCCCGATGATGTCGGATGAGGACTTGCATGAAACGGCCCCAAACTGACTAGCTTCATTTTCACTCTATAGATGTGTAATAGTCGATTCGACCCGCCGGGGCAAATGTATGTTTCGAGCTGGGGAACGTGGCGACCTAGCCGGCGCCATCTCCGTTCCCACATCTGTCATCGTGTACCGTGGCTGACACTAAAATCTGCAGTGATGCCAGATGCCCTGTCGAAGACAATTCCTATATGGTGTGCTGTGATCAACCGAGCTCTGTTCCCAACAGAATCAGCCTTTCATCCCGTGCAACTGCCACCCAACTTCCTCGGCGAATCCGAGGAATCGCAAATCGAAAACCGTATCGATGGCTTCGTCTCTTCGCTCAAGGTAAGATCGCTGCATATAGCTCGGCAAGGTTTCCCGCCGACTCTCTTTTTCACCCGGGTGAAAAGGCTTGGTGATTCAGCAGGCTGATACTACCAAATCAGGGCCTCAAACTCGACCTGGACCAGCTACGACAACAACTTGGGAAGCCCATCCGTATTGCATGGGCCAATCGCTCGTATTTCCATCCAACAGATCTGCATAAGAGTGATGCGTATATTCTCTTTGTCCTATGCTCCGCCTCGAAACGTGTCCATGGCGCTGAGATGTCCGAAGGTGGATACATCCAAGGTGCTGGTGATGACAGCGAGGGGTGGGCGCACGGGCTGACGCCTCCGGTCTTTTGGGCAAATCACTCTCTCCTGAAGCAAACCCCGGAAGAAGACCTTCCGGATCTTATTTCTGACTTGGTGAAGGAATACCAGCAGCAGAGTGCTGGACAGGCCGCAACTCTCGTTTCCCCAACTCGTAGTCTCTTCATCGGTCAAACGAGTGCCCTGGTAAATTACAGCGGTCAGTATGATCTAGTGATTGATTGCAATGGGAGTCCCGCCTCCGCAGAAGGAAATGAAAAGCGTCTGAACCTGGGGTGCGCGTCAGCGAAGCTGGGCAGCCGTGACTTACGCAAGTCTCTCGAGAAAGTGCAAGAGTTCGCCAGGGCGCAACTCGAAGCCGATCCGTCGCGCTCGCTACTGGTGACCTGCGATACGGGCAAAGACCTGTCGGCAGGAGCATTGCTGGCGATTATTTGCTTGTTTTACAAGGACGATGGTAATACGCTATGCTCCCAGAAATCTCTGGAATAAATTCAGACGCTAGATGAGATGGGGAATCTTAAAAGAACAAGACTAACGCTAGTCGTCCAGGAACCTTCGATGTCTCGCAGAGCAAGAACCCAATCAGCAAGCAATTCATCCGTCAGCGTCTCGCGTGGATTGTGTCGTCTAAACATGACGTAAATCCGTCCCGCTCAACACTTCAATCAGTGAACGCCTTCTTGATGTCTTGATACGGGTCGTAGTTGCGTCCTGTGCTGCTTGGCCTTGTCTGATGGAAGCACCGCGGTCCTGGAGAGACACACTGCGTGGAGCTCATTCGTTCGCGACGGCCTCCACGATAGCTCCTGCGGCTCCTTGGTCGAGTGAATCCAAGAGATCCATATCGTCCGCGCTGATATCGAAACCGAAGACGTTCGCATTATCCGCAATTCGTTCCGCGTTGTCGGTCTTGGGCAGTGGCACCCATCCCTTTTGCAGCGAGTATCGGATCAACACCTGCTGCGTCGTCTGACCGTACTTCTGGGCAACCTCGACGAGCGTGGGGTCGTTGGCCTTGTAGTTACGGACAATAGGCGCATAGGCCTCGACGAGAATGCCGTGCTGCTTGCAGTATGCCTCGATCGTTCGCTGCTGGCACCACGGGTGGAGCTGTGAGTTGAGCATCGCGAGTCAGTCATCAAGACCAAATGGACAAAGAAAGCAAGAATGAAAAGCAAGAAACAAACCTCAAGCTGGTTCGCATGCGGCGGCCAAACCTTGGCATACGCCTTCATCTCCTCAATATGCTGCACACCGTAGTTGCTCACGCCGATATTTTTGGTCTTGCCCTCTTCATGTAGCTTCTCCAGCGCCTGCCACAGCTGCTTCCGGCCGGCTGGACCAGAGCTAGAGCTATGAATCAAGAACAGATCAACGTATCCATCAGGTCCACTAATCTTCTCCACGCTCTCCAGCAGCTTGGCGTAGGTTGCTTCGACAGAGCCGGCGGGGCTGAGGATCTTGGACGTAACAAAGACCTGGTCGCGGGGTAGACCGCTGGTGCGCAGGGCCTCACCAACCTCGCTTTCGTTGCCGTAGAACTGCGCGGTATCAATATGACGATATCCCACTTCCAGAGCCTTGAGGCACGACTGAACACATTGGCCTGGAGGGGATCGGTACACGCCGAAGCCCAGGCGCGGAATGCGCTCGCTGCGATTGGGAAATGGGATGAGATCGGTAATCTTGTAGGACATGATGCTGAAACGAGGAGGGTATTGAAGAATAATGTGAGGAGTCGCGGAGGTTTGGAGGTGAGAGGATGTTCTTAAGGTTGAGTTCAAGTTCAAGTTCAAGTTCAAGTTCTCACAGTTGAAGGCCCCGCTCTTAGCCGGACCCAATGGAATGATATCATCTGCAATTACTCATTTTCTGTATAGCAGCACCATGGCGTGCTCGGAGGTTTTACACTCTACTTTGACATTGTCAAATGGATCACGCCATTCTTTGTCTTCAATTCTTTCAGTTTCCACTCTCGAGCTGAGTCACACTTAGGCGGCTAGTTAGTTATAGGATGGTGTCTCCTTGACTCATGGCTGGACCTCGGTTGCTACCAGAGGGTAGTCCCCAAGCCACCAAGGTACTAATTTACTAATTAATACAACGAAGAGTGAACAGTGCCTACTGTAGACATCAGCTCTAGCAAGTGATCACGATGCTAAGATCTAAAGATAGAACAGGGCTAACCCATCAAGGGACACCCTGATACCCGCATGGCAGGGATGAACATCTGCTGTCACTTGACTTCTATCGACTTTGGGCTTTTGTACTCGCTTCAAATTCTCAGATATTCAAAGAAAAACGTCAACTTTGACCGGGACAATCGAATATAAAGCGGTTGCCAGGGTGACTTGTCGGAACGGGAGCAACACCCCACCCCTAATTGATCGACTTCGATTAATTGGCAAACCGTCTTTCCTTTGTGTTCTATGTCTGATCGCGTCACCCTTGAAATTAAGCGCGGATCCTCCACCTTTGTTCCCACACTGAACCCTGATCTTTGATCCCCTTTGCCAATCGGCCCTAGGCCCTGGATGCCTGAGTTGTCAAGATGTTGACGGTCGAGAAGCAGTGGATTAATGTGCAGCAGAAGACCTTCACTAAATGGTCCGTCCTCCTCTGCCCCTCCTGTCACTGCCACTAACCGAGCCACCCCTCTCTAGGCTAAACGATAAGCTGAAGGCGCGGACCTTGTTCATCGCGGACTTGGTCACTGATCTCTCTGACGGCGTATGTTGTTTCCGTTCACCCGCAATTTGCCCAATGTAAGCATTCTGCGTGTCTGGTTGCTGATCGTCACTGCTTTCACTAGGTTATCCTCATCCATTTACTCGAGATCCTTGGCGGGGAGTCCCTCGGGCGATATGCGTCGAAACCCAAGCTGCGGGTGCAGAAATTCGAGAATGTCAACAAAAGTTTGGACTTTATCAAAGGAAGGAGGATTCAGATGACCAACATCGGAGCGGAGGATATCGTCGATGGCAACCGCAAGATTATCCTGGGTTTGATCTGGACCCTCATTCTCCGGTTCACAATTAGCGACATCAATGAAGAGGGCATGACCGCGAAGGAGGGTCTGCTGCTGTGGTGTCAACGCAAGACGGCGTGCTACGACGACGTGGAGGTGCGCGATTTCTCAAGCAGCTGGAACAACGGCCTGGCCTTCTGCGCGCTGCTCGACATCCATCGACCCGACCTGATCGACTACGATTCTCTGGATAAGAGTGACCACCGTGGTAACATGGAGCTTGCGTTTGAAATTGCGTCGAACGAGATCGGGATTCCCGACTTGCTCGATGTGGACGATGTATGTGATGTGCCACGTCCCGACGAGCGTTCCTTGATGACGTATATCGCCTACTGGTTCCACGCCTTCTCGCAACTGGAGAGAGTCGAAAATGCCGGTCGCCGAGTGGAGAAGTTTGTGAACAATATGCACGGTGCATGGGACATGCAAAGCGGGTATGAACGCCGAATGCGGGAGCTGCTCCGGTTGATTCGGGCTCAGCGCGATGGATGGAAGAATGCCTCATTTGAGGGGACCTACAAAGACGTCAAAGAACAGGCGCATCAGTTCTCGCTGTATAAACGGAACGAGAAGCGACAGTGGGTAGCCGAAAAATCGGATCTGGCGGCCCTGCTGGGCAACATCAAAACGAAGCTGGGTACCTACCGGCTACGCCCCTATGAGCCACCGACGGAAGTGAGCCTGGAAACTTGCGATCAAGAATGGGAGTGCCTGACACGAGATGAACATCAGCGCAGTCAGCTCATCAACGAAACGATTCGCGATATCAAAAACTCCTTGCGCCGTTCGTTTGCCGACAAGGCGAATGACTTTGCACTCACACTCAAGACCCTATCATTAGCCATTTCCGGGCTGGATGGGGACGTTGAAGACCAGCTGGAGCATGTCAAGAAATTGAATGACAACCTGCCACCACTTGACGCGTTCCTCGACACCATCGCGGAACTAGACGAGCAGTGTGCAGAGGCCAACATCGAGGAGAATGATTTCACCACCTTCACTCTCGACGAGCTCTCGTACGAGCTGAGCCTGACAAAATCCAGCATCTCGAAGAAGCTGGCCTTCTTGGAGAACCAGATGGTGGCCCGCAACATGACCAATTTGACCCCCATTCAGCTGGAGGAGTTCGAGTCCGTCTTCCGCCACTTTGATCGGGACTCGTCCAACACACTGCAAGAACTGGAATTCTCTGCAGCATTGGCTAGTCTAGGGCTGGTCTATGATGAGGACGAGATGCACCAGGTCTATGTGGAAGTGTGTGGGCCCAAACGCCTGGCGCAGAACGCCGGTGTCAGCTTCGAGCAGTTTATTCGGTTTATGGTCAGTGTAACCGAGGACCAAAATACTGCAGAACAAGTCTTTCAGAGTTTCAGGGAGGTTGCCGATGGCAAGGTATGCTCACACTCAAACAATGTAATCAACGTCTCGTATACTGACAAGTCACAGCCATATGTCACAGAGATGGATCTCCGGCACTCGCTTATCCCTGACGAAGTCATTGAGCACTTGGTTAAGACTATGCCCCAGCATGAAGGCCCTGATATGCTGGAGGACCGAAACCTAGCCAAGTTCGACTACATCAGCTTTATGGAGAAGATGATTGAGGAGAACAAGAAGAATGGAAATGAGTGAAGAGATAGAGATGAGGTCCACTTGTCCTTTGCACAGCATCGCCGGTAATACAGGAGGGTCTGCTTTAGTTAGGTGTTGCCATGATTTATGGGGTGGTGTCTTTCTGTTATTCTCTTTCCTGGCCCTGGCTTTCCCATATCCATCTGCATCCTGGGGTTCGGCGGTTCTTCTTCCTCTCTTTACATTAAATTCTGATTTTCTCCTGCTTGTAATGAGACAAGGATACCATAAAGTTAAAGAAAAAAAGAGTTTAACCGTATACTTTATTACTTTACTCTTTTGGGTGTCTGGATGTCATCTCACGTGATCAGGTATCGCAGCCAGATATCGCATCCAAAGAGACAATCTTCTGTTCAGCTTCTGCTCATCCCTCTACTTCATTCAATCTTTTTACGACACCTAAAAGGGTTGATCGCATTTCCTCGCTCACCGTTACTCTCACTTCTTCCTTTTCTTTCCTCCCTTCCTCCACACAGAATTAAGATGGATCGTAGCTTGGACGAGATCATCGCCGAAGACACCGTAAGCCCCTAGCTTACCTTAGCTTCAATGCCCACAACCAACCACTAATAATAACCTCACAATTACAGCGGGACAAGGGGCGTTCTTCAGGTGACCGTTCTTCTGGCGCACGGCGCAGCCATGGTCGTCGTCGCGGTGACCGTGATGGCGTTAGAAAGGTACTGCCCCGGTTCGATCTCAATCTCGCTCGACGCTGCTATCGCATTAAGGATGCATGAATCGCTGACATGTTTTACTTCTTTCCAGGTCCGCCCTCCTCTTCCTACATCGAATCCTCTTGCGTCGTAACAACCGTAGCGAGTCGTCTGAATGGTCGGAAACTCGCTAATGATGAGGCCGTGGCGAACTTGCAACGCAATTGTCCTCGCTGCCATTCTGACTTACAGCTAACCATTGTACTTTTACGATACCAACAGTCCTATGCAAAGGATTCCGTGAACCTGAACCTGTGAATATCCCTTCAAGTTCGAGTTGGTTTGACTTGGCGGGAGGCTGACGGAGTTGTCTTTACCAGTGATTGGGTGCATGACAAGTTCGACGATGGCCGTGACGGTATGTGGCTTTTCGTTGTTGGTATACCAGGCTTTTTTCTGACTGTTCTTCCAGCTCGTCCATCTCGTGGCTCTCGGCAGTCCGGCCGTCCAGGCTCGCCTAGCCGGTATGTAATGCACCTGCCTCCAATGCACAAACATGCATCTATGGCTTATGTACTAATTGATATAGTGGTGGTCCCACCTTGACCAAGGTTCGCGTGGATAACCTTCATTACGATATCACCGAGAGCGATCTGGAAGTACGTTTTCTTACAATCAACAACTCCACAGAATCTGACAGCCATTGTCCAATAGGACCTTTTCAGCCGAATCGGCCCTGTTCAAGAACTCTCCCTTGTTTTTGACCGCGCTGGACGCTCCGAAGGCGTTGCCTTCATCACATACGAGAGACTGAGAGACGCACATGAATCCGTCCGCGAGTTCGACGGTGCTAACGCAAAGGGTCAACCCATTCGTCTCTCCCTTGTTCCAGGCCGCCGTGACCGCGCGAGTGGCACACTATTCGACCGTGTGGAGCGCCCGTTGAGCCCCGAGAGCGAAACTGATGGTGGGGACCGACGCCGCCGGGGAGGTGGAGGCCGCAGCCGCCGCAGTGATGTGACCAAGCCTGCCCCTGATCACATTGACCGTTATGTTCCCGGTCAACGCGACACGGCTCCCCGCAATGGCCGACGTGGAGGTGGACGTGAACGTGACAACCGCCCTCGCAACGCAGAGACTGGAGGTCGTCGCTCAAACGCCCGTCCCCGCAAGACACAGGAGGAGCTAGACCAGGAGATGGAGGATTACTGGGGTGGCAAGAATGATGGTCCCGAGGCCGCTGGAGAGCAGCCAGTCCAAGACGCACCGGTAGTTGCTGATGCTCCCGCTGCGCCGGCCACAATGGACAACGATATCGATATGATTGAGTAAAGAGACCGTGGCTATAACAGGAGAGCCGGGAAATAGCTTTAACACTCACATTGCACAACTTTTCGATTTTTACTTCTTTTTCTCCCCTTGATTGCCGGTCTGATATCACTCTACTCTATGGCACGCGGAGGACGGAACTTTGTAATTTTACTTGCATTTATGAAATTGCCAATGGCTATCCGGGCCGTTTCTCTTCTTTCAATATTGAATCTGTGGCTTGGCGAGAATGGAGATTTCCTAAAGTCTTGGATTCACGGTATGACATGTGCCTCAGTAAATGGTAAAATCTCAAAAAGATAAGAAATAAAGCTTCACGGTATTTTGACCCAAGCTTGCGTATAGGTCAGGTCATCTTCTAGCGTGCCTAGTCAAGTACAAAGTGATGGAGTAATGCTATAGGACACATAGGTGCCATCACCAACCACCATATAGATAAGGATAATAAGGGCAAGACAGAAGAACAAGGAAAACTTTGGATGCTGTACAGTGGGATCCTGGTCCACTTTTACCGCCAGAGACCATATGGGTCCCGGCATGCTTTCCACAACTTGATGGTGCCATCCTCGCTGCCAGTGGCGTAGAGCTTGCCATCAGGAGAGAAGCTGACGGACCAGATGGGGCCATGGTGGCCCTTTTGCACTTCTATAATCGAACATTAGCTTCAGTCTCCACAGTCAATAAAGGGTCATCCCAAGTGGTAACGTACCCAGCTCCTCATTGGTGTGGAGGTCATAAACCCGCGCCCAAGTATCATTTGCACTACCAGTAACCAGTCGCCCCGAGTCACTGTTTACAGCGGCGCTAGCAACATCGTAGCTGAAATCAACCTTTTTCAACAGACGGCCCGGCTGCGTGCCATCAAATAGGTAGACACTCTTTCCAGCAGCAACCGTCAGGATACCGGGGTCATTGGGTCGCAGGGCAAGAGTGTTCAACTCGCACGAGCCTATCGTACCGTCAACACCATACTCCAGGACCGGATGTCGCGAACGCAGATCCCACCACCGAATCTTGCGGTCCTCTGCAGCAGTCGTCACAACGTTGTAGTCCTGATTCCAGACAATGGACTTGATCGTGCCTCCGTGAACGCCAGGCCCGATCTCGTAGCTCGTGACGTTCGTGCCATGCTCCCCGCCCGTGGGTTGGGGCGGCGGCGATGAGCCATTGCTGCTACCACCGCCACGGCTTAGATCAAAGATACGGAGCTTCTTCTCTGCACCGCCTGTTGCTAGGACCTGCGGGTTGCTCTGCATTGGGAAGGCGATAGCTCGCACGATGTGTGCGTGCTGCAGTGTGTGAAGACACTCGCCCGAGTAGGTATCCCACACCTTTCTGATTTTCATGGTCAGTTGATTGGTGCCTCATTGAGCATGTGGGATATGGCTTACGCTGAGAAGTCTGCAGCAGCTGTGGCTGCGATGGCGGCATCGGCCGAGAGCCGGGATTGCCAGACTGCACCTTTGTGGCCGAGGAATGTGCCAATCCTGTCCGTGGTGTCAGTTACTGTACTATGTGAGCTAATCTAAGCCGAGCCCGACATACCAGTCACCAGTGATGCCATCACGGAGCATAGGATTGTTGTCTGATGCAGACAGTTAGTTCCATATGCACAAACACGTCGATGGCTTTCCTCGAATGATACCTTTGCATGCTGAAATAAGATAGTACTGGTCGTCCTCGATATTTGAGGAGAAACTCAAATGAGTCACGGGGCGAGAATGGCCGTGACAGGTCAGAGGGACAACCTTGGGGATATCTGCTGGCGATTAGCATACAACCATGACCAGAAATAGCCGCACAACTCACCAGAGACCATGATGGTTTCAGAAGAGATTCGATCAACTCGTAGTGAAAGAGAAAAATAGAGACCCGGGAGTCTTCAAGAACCCACTATGGACACCACAAGCGAGCGTGGAAAATGTAGAGCCCGCGGTCTAAAAAAAAACAGAAAAGAGATTCGTCAGGGTCGTCAAGTCATCAAGATTTGGTACAGAAGGAGGGTGGCACGACAGCCCCAGGTGATATCGATCGAACTGATCGTGGAATTGATTTGATGAAAGTGAATATTAACGGGATCATCTGCAGCCACGATGCTGCTGAGGTAAGCACGCTAGTCCCGATGAGGCTTAACCTCCTCGCTCTACTTCGACTTCGACTTCGATTTCGAGACTTTGACTTTTGACTTTGTACCTGGAGCTGGTTTCGAATGTGCGTTATGGAGAGGGAAAATTAATGTGAAAACTAACAGTGATCCTCATTGATGGGTCCCTTCCTGCCAATTAAGAACTAGGAGGGTGTCACTTTCACCGCCAATTCCTGTCTGCCAGGCTGGGGCGAAACCTCTTCCTGACAGAAGATACCTTCTTATTATGGAATCTGCCATTGAGGCTAGGGATTTGAGAGTTCTTCAAGTCACTAAAGAAATTCGACAGCAAGTTTCTTCTTCGCGCCAGTGGGCGTCTCAACGGTATGGAACACCTCTTGAACAGGCTATCAAAAATAGAATTAAGATAGCTGAGTTCTTACTGAGGCATGGGGTGGATGTGAGGCTTTTGCCCGATTAGTTACATCTGCTAAAGCCTAGATCATCGTGAGATCGCCCAGCGGCTACGAGGGTAATCATCCTGATTTTGTCGTATGCACGACGAGTCTGTTATCGTGTATTTCAAGAATTATCCAATTGCCCTATGACTTCGCGGTATTCATCACTCTGAAATAGAATTGGTCGGGCTGTCAACTAGGAGTATGAGAGCATCCACTGTACACTAATGGATCTCACTTTGCCTAATTTGTTTTTGATGCAATTCGGCCACAAATACAGACTACGCACTCGCCCTACGCTGTCTTTGCTGCCAATGCTCTAGGTACAATTGGTAGTTGAATATTCGGATATTTAAGCGATTTCATCCTCGGGTATAAATCACAACTTGCGGTGAAGCACGTCTCCTCCAGTGGCCCGGTGACGGCCCTCGTTCAAATAGGAAGTAAACTTGCCTCGCTTACTTCATTAGTTTGATATGACGTGTATGCGACCTAGATATAACGTTACTTGTTGGCACTCTAGCTTCAGCTCAGTATTTCTCTCATATCTTCTGAAGTACAGCATCGAATCACGTTCTGCAGATAGAAGTGATTAAAGATGAACTTCTAGCAGATTCGTCATAGCTCTCTACCGCCCACGTGATATAATGAGCGGCGGGGACCCCAGGAACGACTAAAGGACAACGACTCCCAGAAGAGACCTCATTGATTGATCAGTCGTACAGTATCCTTGCCGTTTCTACCTTTTAGTTGCTTCACCTTGACCTCCAAGTTGTATGTATGCCTGATTTCAAGATCTCCGCATCCCTCGAAGGTCACGGCGATGATGTAAGGCTCCCGCTCTCCGCTGTCTCGACAAGACACCTTCCCACTGGCATTCGATCAAGCTCGCTGACCTCAGATTTTCATTCCAGGTGCGCGCTGTGGCCTTCCCCAACCCCAATGCTGCTCTGTCAGCCTCGCGCGATGCAACAGTACGGCTCTGGAAGCTCGTCTCGACCCCACCCCCCTCCTACGACTATACGATCACTGCACATGGCCAGGCTTTCATCAACAGTTTAGCCTACCTCCCACCTACAGCCGAGTATCCCGAGGGCCTTGTTTTGTCTGGTGGACAGGATACCATCATCGAAGCTCGGCAGCCCGGGAAGGGGTCGGATGACAATGCGGATGCTATGCTCTTGGGCCATGCCCACAACGTCTGTGCTCTGGATGTGTCACCCGATAGCGGATGGATTGTCAGTGGTAGCTGGGACTCGACGGCTCGAATCTGGAAGGTTGGCAAGTGGGAACCCGACGTGGTGTTGGATGGCCATGAAGGAAGCGTCTGGGCTGTGCTAGCCTACGATAAGAACACCGTTATCACTGGTACATTGACTCTTTATTGCTATAAAAGAGAACACTATACTGACATTATCATAGGCTGCGCTGACAAGATGATCCGTATATTCAATACCTCCGGAAAACTCCTCGCCAGCATACAGAATTCCAATGACGTCGTGCGAGCCCTCTGCAGGGTCCCTGCATCAAACCCGACTGGAGCCCAGTTCGCATCTGCTAGCAACGACGGCATCATTCGACTCTATACCCTCCAGGGCGAGCTGGTCGCCTCTCTCCATGGCCATGAAAGCTTCGTCTATTCCCTGGCCGCGCTGCCTTCCGGTGAGCTAGTGAGTTCCGGCGAGGACCGGACGGTCCGGGTGTGGAACGGCACCCAGTGTGTCCAGACCATCACGCACCCTGCTATCTCGGTTTGGAGTGTTGCTGCGTGTAGCGAAACTGGTGATATTATCACTGGTGCCAGTGATCGCATTGCTCGTATCTTCAGCCGAAGTCCAGAGCGTCATGCGGCGCCAGAGGTTATTGAGTTGTTTGACCGGGCTGTCAAGGAGTCGGCAATTCCTGCGCAGCAAGTTGGAAATATCAATAAAGAGCAATTGCCCGGTCCAGAGTTCCTCAAGCAAAGATCAGGCACAAAGGAGGGTCAGATCCAGATGATAAACGAGCCTGATGGCAGTGTCACAGCCCACACTTGGTCAGCAGCAACACAGGAGTGGATTGCAGTTGGTACAGTAGTGGACTCGGCAGGAAGCAGTGGGCGCAAAACGGAATATCTTGGGCAAGACTATGATTATGTTTTCGATGTCGATATCGAAGACGGCAAGCCTCCGCTCAAGCTCCCATATAATGTCTCACAGAACCCTTATGAAGCGGCCACCAAGTTCATCGGCGACAATGAGTTGCCTATGACCTACCTGGATCAGGTTGCAAACTTCATCACACAGAACACCCAGGGTGCAACTCTCGGCCAATCTCAAGATTCACCTCCCGGCTCGGACCCCTGGGGCTCTGATCGACGATACCGTCCCGGGGACGCTTCAGCCGCCGAAAGTTCTCAACCGTCTATTCCAGAAGGACGACCTCAGGTTCTGCCGCAGAAGAACTACCTTTCTATCCGCTCTGCAAACCTCAAAGTCGCCATGAAGAAGCTCCAGGAAATCAATGACAAACTTATCTCTGAAGGTGCAAAGGACATGGCTTTGACCTCGTCAGAGGTACAAGATATCGTGGCTCTGTGTGGCAAGTTAGAATCTTCCCAGCAGCTTCCAGACTCTCCAGTGGTTGAATCTGGAGTGCCGTTGGTATTCAAGGTCGCCACAACGTGGCCTAGTGCCAACAGGATCCCCGGACTGGATCTTCTTCGTCTGCTGGCTGCTGCCTCGCCCTTCGCCGCCACCACGGAGTATGATGGCGATGACCTCGTGACAGGTCTTCTGGCCAGTGGGGTCTTCGACTCCCCACTCAATGTCAACAACGCGATGCTGTCGATCCGGACCTTTGCCAACCTTTTCGAGACACGCGCTGGACGGACCCTAGCTATGAACACATTCGACCACATGCTGACTGGTGTGAGGTCCGCTCTATCCAACAGCGGTGACTCACCCAACCGCAATCTCACCATCGCTATTACCACCTTGTACATCAACTTTGCCGTCTATCTCACCTCTGAGGGACGAGCAACTGCTCCTGAATCCGCCGAGCGAGGATTGGTACTCCTCGAAGAACTATCCAAGATTGTCGCTGGCGAAAAGGACTCAGAGGCAGTCTACCGAGGTCTTGTCGCATTGGGCACTTTGGTCAAGGCTCTGGGAGCCGAGGTCACCAGCGCAGCCAAAGAAGTCTACGAGATTGAGAGCGTCCTCTCTCGTATCTCTGCCTCTGCGGTTGGAAAGGAGCCACGTGTGAAGGGCGTCATTGGCGAGATTCGGGAATCTCTCTAAGTCTCAAGGCTACAAGGTACTTTTTTGGGAGGGCGCATAGATAGAACTCACGCTACTTTCTTAACGACAACAATGCGATATCCATAGCTCAGTCTCAATATTTCTGTGGTGGCGTTTTGGTATCGTAGGAAACCCCCTAAAGCCTTCCCTCGGCATCAACACCCACCTCCATAACCTGATCGATTCCCGGATACGACGGACAGTCGAGACCATATTTGTCCGTAATATCCTTCGACAAGAACCGGCCCCCTATGAAATGCCTTCCCTTATAGAACTTGACACACGGCTTAGGCGCCGTCAAGCTGATCAGCGCCGTAGGCATGAATTTCGCGCCAGGCCCCTCCTTCGGCGGTCCGCTCTGAATATCCCATGAGCTAGGAGCATCGACGCTCAGTACGGGGACCGAGGCGGATTCGATCTCTGATACAATTTGACCGAATGGGTCGCGCAACGGCCCACCGAAGGAGAAGCCGAAGATAGCGTCGACGAGGAAGTCGGTGGATTTCAGAGCAGATGAAAAGTCCGTGACGAAAGGCACAGAAAGGTTCTGAAGCTGGGTTTTGAGGCGCTGATAGAGCTCATTCTTGCCTTCTTTTGGGTAATAGACGGATGGTGTGTAGCCGTATTGGGCGAGGTGTCGTGCTGCTACGAGACCGTCGCCGCCTGTAAGACATTGTTAGATGTGCCCGCACGGGTTATTTTGCTGGGTGTTGCCATCTCATACCATTGTTTCCTGGTCCGCAGACAACAAGGACATTCTTTCCAGCGCTAAGAGGGTGGACTTTCCACACTGTTGAAATCAACTATCAGCTCGGTTGCGGAGTGGGTTGAGGGTAGTAACTCACCGGCCTGGGAAACAGAGAGGCCTGCCAGCTCCATCAGCTGATCGAGGGACCATCCTCCCATTTCCATGAGGTCCTTGTCAAGGGAGGCGGCATCTTTGGCCGAAATTGCCTGGCAAGACTGGTCAGTACAGCTCTCCCGATCATGATCCGTCAAGCATACCTTTAGCGACATTTGTGTTATCTTACTGTAGCGACGAATGGCAGAGAGTGGGAATTGTCTGTTAAAAACTGAGCGGAACAAAGGACCATGAAATAGTTGAGGCACTACGGGAATCATGAGGTTGAAGAGCAAGGTAGCAAGATAGCAAGGTCCTAACTATACATCGCATTGCATCATAACCACGCTAATCCGCATCTGGCATAGCCGGAACAACTATTCACCCGGACCTCCCTAACTTTTGCGGAGTTTTGGTCTCTCAAGCATCTGCGCTGTCCATTTCGATCGCAAACACCCCTACACATCCTCCGCCATGGTTCTCCGGATTCGACTGGCTCGCTTCGGCAACAAGCACAACCCCTTCTACAATATTGTTGTTGCACAGGCTCGGTACGTGGCCCTGTCCCTGTCCGCACGACATCTTCATTGCAATCCATCCCACTCGGATAATGGATTGCAGAGGATTACGTGATGGACTTTTCAATGCGAAGAATTCTGTGAAGCTAACCTTCACTCTCTAGATCTGCTCGCGGCGCGAAGCCCCTCGAGGTCATCGGCACCTTCAACCCCATCCCGAAGCGTCCGACCAACCTGTATGACGAGAACCTCAATGCCCGCCCATACAAGGAGATTGCCCTCGACCGGGCTCGTGCGAAGTACTGGCTCGGTGTTGGTGCGCAGCCTAGTGATCCGGTGTGGAAGCTTCTGAGCATGGTAAGTTGGGCGTACCCGATAGCCGTTGTTGGGATAGAATCGACGGGAGGCAGAAAGCTTTTGGCCTGCGCATCTTTATTTCCTTCATGGGCATGATGATCGGCATCTTTTCGTTTTCGTGGATTGATGGTTAACTTGTATTGTTTGCAGGCTGGCCTTGTTGAGCGGAAGCCCGCTACCTACGAAAAGGCGTGATACCGTCGTCCTTGATTGAGACTGTCAGACCCGCATGTTCTTACTCTCGTGTCTACGATTCCCGATTTTCTCTAGACATGCCTAAGGGATTGTGTTCTATTGATCCGCGGGCAAACATTCGTACGGATCAACACAGAAGAGCTGATCAACTTGGGTCATGACGGTCTCCAACTTGTACTTTGTTTCTGATATCACTGGCATTTGCGGCGTTACTGAGTTGGGCTATTTTGGGAAGCCCGGGACATGGATCCCAAACCTTCAATGTATATTACATGACCGATACTAGGACCCTGCTACTTGAAGCAATTCACAGCATGAAATCCTACCCGATATGAACCTTCAAACGGCCACGAGCTTGTGGAGCAAGTGTAGATCTTCAAAAACAACCCCCGACACCTGATTCGGCTCTTGAAAAGGAACGGATGTCTAGTGCCGAGTAAGCTTGACAAGAGTGACGCGCCTATGACCGGCTCTCGCCCTCACCAGGCACGAAAAAAAGACGGTTCTATGCCACATCGGGATCGTCGTCGTCCCCCGAGGACAGTACTTGTGGCCACGGACCAACCAGGCTTCGGCCGCGACTCGATAAGCCATGGCCATTCCTACGGGCCAGCCAATCCGCAGGGGCACAACAGCTGCGCCCGTGGCAATTGGTTACAGGTCCTAGAGGATCGCCGGCTTTTTGAGTTTGCAGATTCCACGGACGGAGGCTGACAGCGTGTTGTGTGCGACCTGTACATTAATGAGTTCACTGGTGCCTGAGTCATATGTGTTGATCGTCAGGAATACCCAGCGCACGGATTTCAGGATCCACAGGCTTTGACGGGCCTTTTTGGACTCCACAGAAGGAGTTCTTATGGGATTTGATTTGCTAGGGGTGACAGTGCTGTAGTGTCTGGGTATAACTAGCATTGCGACTGATATCTGATATCCATAGGGCGGATGTTCCATTCTTGACGGATCAGCTGCAAGCCCGTTGAATGGTACGGTGAGATAATGGCGCTGTTCTCAAACTATACAGGAGTACCGAGGCTAGTGGCTGCCTAAGTTGGCTAAGGAGCAGGGTAGCAAGGTAGTAGGGTAGCTACATATACTGCACATGGGTATGAGGATATCATACAACTTCTAGAACCCGGACATTCATCCCCTACGGAAGCAGATCAGAGAGAACAGAAGAACACAAAAAAACCGGGGCATTCCACGACAGTTCGGGACACGCACTTTGCCCACGTTCTGCAAGCGGCGGTTCCAAACTGACTGTCCTGGTGTATTATAGTTACAATACAGCAGTAATTTACATAGTGGTACTTTCATTCTATTGTATTCAGACTAGTATAAGAAGTACCAGCCTACGGTCACATAGTCGTCACAAGTCGCGTCTACCGATCCATGGATCTGGCACCTGTGGGCTCCTTCGACCGTTCCGGACTCTTTTCTTTCCCCCCTTCTCCCCTTCTCTTTCTTCCCCCTCCATCGTCTCTCCTCTCCTTTCCATCGTTCTTGCCCTCCCCCCCATCTCCATTTGTCGCGCCGTTCGCCACTGTTTTTCACTTCCGTCATCACTACCTATTTCACTCTTAGGAGTCCCCTCGACATATCTGTCGCAAATCCGATGAGGAGCGAACGTCCCTGCCAACTCAACCCTCGATCGAATCGCTAATTTCGCCTTCGCCTCTTCGCGATTCGTCTCGCTTCTCCCCTACCTATCGCATCACCGCGCGCCGCGACTGCTCTGCGTGCGACGCTTTTTCTAGCCTCGCGTATTCTCGCGTTTCTTTGGGTGGCTTTTCGTGTCGCGAACATCGATCTTTTCACATAAATCTTAGTGAGGGATGAGCGGCAGCTCGAACCACTCTACTCGAACGAGTCCAGGCTCCTTTGGAACGACGCAGCGCACCGAATCCGTTTCCTCTGGTTCCTCGCCAACCCAACTCCATTCCCAGGCGTCCGCGACGACTCAGCATGCGATGTCGACCGACGTGTATAGCCCGACTGTCTCGCAAGCGCCAACATCACTGACTCCCTCCTTCACTCACCCTTTTTCGCCTCTCGGACCTTCTACCTCCTTCGACAGCGGTATGCGCCTCGGTGACTCCGACCGCAACTTCCAGGGCCTCAATGGTCTGGGACACGCGGGCAGCAGTGGCGCAATTCTAATGCGCAAGCTCCCGCGCAATACCAGCCGTGAAGCCCTCCGCAGTATGCTGCTTTTCGCCAAAGATTTCATCGATGCCGATTTTATCAACTCCGATCACCCGGAAGACGACGGGTTTTTAAGCGCGATCGCACGCTTCAACACGATTCCCGCCGCTGAAGAGGCACGCGCCCTTCTCGATGGGAAGCCCAACTCAAAGAACGATGCGAATATGGTTGTCGAGATGTACCCTGGCGCCGTGGGTTCCAACCTTGCGAACACGCGTCGCAACACGATCGATCATACCGCGAGAGGTGGATTGCTGGGTGGAGTCGCACCCAACGGCCCTCTATCGCGCCAATCGTCCCGCTTCAATGGCACCTTCCAGAGCCTGGAGAGATTGTCCGCGACCAACCCGTCCGCTCAGGCCATCGGTGAAGGCTTGCCTTCCACGTCAGAGTCTGGCTCGCGCCTGCATAGCCTCTTTTCTCCGCAGTCTCCCATTGGCAATGGAGTTGGCGATCTCCCGCGTGTGACTGGCAAGTCGATGATTGATGAAGATCTGGATGAGGAGACCGGAGAGTTACTCAAGGATCCAGTGGGCTATGCGGAGAATGGTCATTCGATTTCAGCCCAACGTCGCTCGACCAACCCCCAGATCTCGGCCGGTCGTTTCTCCAGTCTCTCTCTAGCGACGGCTATGTCTTCTCCTCCTTTGCCAAACTACGCCTCTGGCGGTCCCGGGCAACGCATGGGCGGTGGTGGACCCCAGTCAGCCTACCCCGGCAATGTGAATCAGGGCCATGGCTTCCCATACAGCAGCCAGCACACTCCTCGACACAGTCTTCCGGCTGCAAACCCCAATGATCTGAACCCCCCTTGCAATACACTGTATGTGGGTAACCTGCCCCCGGATACGTCGGAGGAAGAGCTCAAGGCGCTCTTCTCCAAGCAACGCGGCTATAAGCGACTCTGCTTCCGCAACAAGCAGAATGGACCCATGTGCTTCGTGGAGTTTGACGAGGTGGCCATGGCCAGCAAGGCACTTAATGAGCTTTACGGCTACAAGTTGTCCAACAGTGTCAAGACCGGCATCCGCCTCAGTTTTTCGAAGAACCCGCTGGGTGTGCGTTCTGGCCAGCCAGGTAGCATGAGCTCGGGCAGCATATCCGGACAAGGCGGAGTTCCCGGGGGCAGCAGCTTGAACGGGATGCACAATCACATGTTCTCGTCAGTAAGTGGTCCGCCTCCGGGCCTGGCAGCTCCTCCGGGTCTCGCTATGCCCATGCCTGTCCGTAACGGCGGTGGTCCCATGCATGCTCCGGGCCATCCACACATGGTGAACAACGGCTCGTTCAACCATAATTCAGGTCTGGGGATTCGCACAAACGGGGTTAATCAAATGATGTCGCCGCCTCCGCCGCCTCCGCCTCCCGGAGGCCCGGCTGCCAACAACGCGGGGCCCAACATGAATGGCTTCAATTCCTTCTACCCTGATTATATGATGGGTCGCTGAGGCCCCAAGCATTAAGTTTGAGATAATGTCCGGCATGTTTGATGAACGAACTGGGGTATTGGCGCATTAGGGGGTTCCTTTCGTTTCGTGAGCTAGATCAGCATTCGGCGCCTGCATACCTCTCGGGAGTACTGATTCGGGCTCTGCTTTTTGATGTCTTTTGATTTATTGCCCTTATCTTGTTCTGGCTGCTTTTTTGTCTTTTTTCTGTATTGCATGGGGACTCGGGCGCTCTTTTCACATTCTTTTTTCCTTTCAACACCTTTGGGAGGATTGCATTTCAGGTCATTGTCAATCTTGTATTCCTATTGTGGTCGGTCCACGGCGCTCGCACAGCGTTTGTGTTTCTGTCGACCATTTGCGTTCTTCATCTCCCTCATACCCTTTTTTTTTTTGCTATCGTCTTGTCTGCTGATGCTCTCATTGCCCCATATATGCTCGGGCCATCGGGCAACCACCTTCTGAGGCTCGTCTTTACCTGTTCGGGATCTTTACAGTTGGGGGGATTTTTTTCTTTATTTTCGACCGTGATTCCCCTTTACATCCACATGCTCAATTTTTTGTGTCCTTTATCATTGCATCTTCACACACGAACCGGAAATGGATTTTGCTATTTATCGTCTTGCAATTCTCTGCCTGCTCTATGCAAGTACCAAAGAAGGTTTATTACTTGGCTTTCCGACTTTGTCTTTGACCTTTCTATCTCCTTTAATATCTCTATTGGCATTCTCCACTCCATGCATAAGGTTCAGAATGCGCAGGCGTTTCATTATATTCCCTGGAGAAAAAGAAGGCGTCCGGGTTCTGGATTAAGCACACACAAGTCTTTCGCTCAAAGCCCTGCTTCTCTCCCGTGTCCGGGCTGCTTGCATCGTCAACCTCATATCATCCCTCGTTTGTTGCTTCAGATCAGGGCTCTTGTGCAAAGTCCTGTAATGTTTCATGGTGCTATGGCTGTCTTTTTGTGGATGACCGGATAACAGGAAATGAGGTGTGCTCATCTATTACCATGTTGTCCTAATTGCCTGCCCCTTGCCTCGCTTGGGGGACTTGATGCTGATACTTGTTAATGATACTGATACATTTGCTTTCCTTGAGAGTATTATCTAAAATACTTGATCAATCCGGATGGCTTCTAGACAGCTTAAGCCCTCATAGATTCCCAGACCGCGTACTTACGCAGAGACCCTAGGGTCGAGGAGCGGGTCGGTTTTGGGGGGGATTATTTTGCGCTTGCACTTAGGCATCGTCACGGGTTACAGTTAACTAGTTAGAGGACAAGGATGAAGTAGTACAAGGCGGGAGAAAGTCTTGCAGAGAACGAGGTTGAAGTAGCAAGAGCGGAAGAAAGTTGGGGCGTTGTAGCAAGATCGCGAGTGCAAGGACATCACGTGATGGCACGGTTGACCTTCCGCAGAAAAAAGTTTCTTCCCCTGCCACAAACACCCCAGAACACCCGGACCGACCGCACCCGTACAATCGCGAGGTCAATGGCCATTGCCCCGGTTGGAACCTGATTAATCATCTCATCCCTATCCTTAATATATCTTATCCTCCAAATTCCTCGGCTCCCGGTAGTCACGCACATCAAGATGGCGCCCCGGATACAGAGCCGGCGCGTGTCCAATGCCCTCCTCCCCTACCTCACATCCTCCTCAGTTTCCTCCATCCCCTCTCTATCTCCCTCATCACAATGCCTTTCTCGTCAATTTTCGGCCACGGCAGCTCCTCAGACCAAGCTCCGGCGGACAATGTTCGCATGGCTCGACGGCGAAGGAGCTGCTCTGAAGCACCATACTCCTGGTAACACGAATTACGTGACAGACTTGAATCTCGAGCATCCGGGAACCCGGCCATTCCCGAACAACCCGAGCTTCGTCAGCGAAAGCATTCTGAGCGAGGAATTGCGGAATGAGATCTATGCGCGGGTCGTGGAGCAGAAGAATAGTGTGCGAGCCGTCAGTGTCCAGTTCGGTGTTGATATGAAGCGGATTACGGCGGTGGTGCGACTAGTTGAATTGGAGAGGAGGCAACGGGCACAGGTAAGGATTTATCCGATTTTTGATTTTGTTTAACACCCTCCCCCTCGACACATATGATGAGTCAACAAAAAATCGATTAGTCTTGAAGACACAGGCGACTGCTTGACTGGTTAAAAATACCATTTTCTCTGATACTTTGCTGCCATTTTACATTTTGCCAATCCGTGGTTATCTCTTGGGAAACTGACTGACCACTCGCAAATCAGGGTAAACCCCTCGCCTTGCCATACGCCCGCGCAGTTCATGAAATGGTTCCGACGACCCCGCTTGGCCATGGCGAACGCCAGCAATTCCATGAATCCATCAACGACCTCCCTGCCCACCCCACAACCGGCCCTCAGATCTTCTACCCCGTGCCCGAGTCACGATCATTCACCCGTGTTCATGCCGGCCGTGTCTTCTCAGGTGCACCTGCACTCGAGCGCGAAGTCGCAGAGAAGATCACCCACCCCTCGGATCTCGCCGAGAAGGCCATTGAGAACCCCAGCTCTATCGAATCGGTCGGCAAGGGCGAAAATGCCCGCCAGGTCCTCCAGCCTGCCGATGTGCGTATTCCCCACCCGCAGCTGGTGAAGCTGGAACTTGACCGCGCTGCCTTCCCCGAAGAGCGTCGCAAGGTTACACAGCTCCACAACCAACGCATAGAGCACCAAGAGAAGGCTGAGAAGGAGCGCCGCGAGCGCGCTCAAAACCGCCGCGAGAAGAGCATCAAGCACGTCGAGCCTGAGGGTGGCCGCTTTGACTACCGCTTCTCGGATGCTGTGTTCACTGCTGAGACTACCGGAAAGGACGGCCGTGCTCCCTGGGCTCCTGGTCGCCGCTATGGTGTGCCGACTAATGACCGCAAGCGCGGCACGGTCAAGATTCCCACCCGTGTGGAGGCTTAAGTCTCCACCGTGAGCGGTACTTCCCGTCGGCTTTTTTACCGGTAGGAAAGACGAAGAATTGTACTTGTACTTATACATCTGTATGGCGGTGTTTCGATTTGACCATGTATCTATACCACAATATGGAGTCCCTTCAATTGCATTCTTTGGTTATGACCTTCATTCTCATTGACTGGGATCCCATCAGTTTCCTGCGTCGTCCCCGTAGTTCTGTAGTCAAGATGCTGATGTAGCGAGCCTCTCCGCTTGATGAACGAAGAAAAGAAGAGTCATCACAGCGATGACACTGACAGAAACACCCACTCCAATACCCTTGGTTATATTCGGAAGCTCTGAAGCTTTTTGAGGCCATGGAAGGTGAAGGGTCTGAAGATGTATTAGTTGATGCTCGATTAACTAGTTTCTGAACGAGTGTAATTGCATGCTCGCGGAGGAACATTCTTCCATTGAACCACAGCACCAAGTCTCCGAGTCCGGGCAGGCGTTGCAAGATGCCACGAAAGCACTATTCTCGACAGAGTCGGCGAATCATGCATATGTCGACATCATCCGTTAGAATGGCAGAAAGCGTTGTTACTTCTGTGATTCACGGCACAACACATGCTCGTTTCTTCTGTGTTTTTGGATGTATATTCCGGCCTAGTTGACTGCGCCATTGGGCGTATGACACATAACGTGCAAGTAAAGATGCCCTTCAACCTATAAGAATCAAAGAGGAGTGCTGTACAAGGCATGCCAGACTGGTTTTCCCAGAACGGAGCTAATTATTCAAGCACATGTAGGGCTTATCTACTGTCCATGCTCACAAGCCGCAGGGAAATATGAGCCAATCTGATTCCGATTATCACTATTGTTTGAATACAAGGTATCGAGACTTGGATATACTAGAGAGCATGCCCAAGCTGGTAGCTTCCTCACTGTAAATCTATGTGCATTTGAGTGGAGATGGTTTCACGACCTTGATTTCAGTAGTTACATCTTATCCGGTAATATACTACGTCGCGATGTAGCGTGCCGATTCACATCTCCGAAGAAACAACCAAAAATATAAAAGGCATCCTTGCCGTCGATGATTAAATGACCAGGTCATCGTAAATAAGGATCAATCAGTGAACTTCTCCGACTGATCGACATCTGCCACGCCCTTTTCGCGTTCCAATCCATCCGTCGACAGCATCAGGTTCGCTTTCTTGGGAGTTGGGATCTCGCATGAACAGACTCTGGATTGAGGCGAGAATATTCTGAACCCAGGAAGTCGCCTTAGGGGTATCCATGGTTGTGGTGGCGAAGGGAGCGGAGATTGAGGAATAACTGCACAGTTGCTGTGATATTTTGGCAGAGTCAAGTCGGAGGACTGTTCCTGATAGTGTAGAGGCAATATAGGCTATTTGAATATTCAAATGATGTCGGCTGGTCGAAGGCAGATGCGTGATGTGAAGCTAACGAGCTGGTGGAGTGTAATCTAAGGATAGTGGGGTTGAAGATAAAGTAAGATGTAAAAGGACAGCTTGGGCAGATTAAATACCACAGGGATAAGCAACTAATCCAAGCTGGAAGAAAAAAAAGACCGGAAAAGGAAAAGAACAATAATATGAAGTACAATCCCGGTGCGGGGATAAGTCATTACTCACGAATGGAATAAAGGAACCCAACGAGATGTCGAGTTTTTGGAAAAATATGAAACCCGCTAGGCATTTTTGAAAATGCCGAGAAGAAAAAAGGAAATGACATTTTCACACGGCTTTTATTTCCGCAATCTGTATCACGTCACATCTATGTATTTCCCTCATTCGGCCAGTGACAGGTCTAGAACAGCTATCAGTGGTGGGGGATATGCAGCACATGCCGCACTGTTATGTAGATCAGATTCGAACGTCGAATAATAGAATGCCATGTGATCGCTTGCTTCATGCATGCTTATTGGGAAATTTGCTTTTCTTCCCTTTGCTAATTAATGACTGGAAGGTCCTTGCACAACTGCAGAATGACTTGTCACACATGGTATGGCTACAATCGTGTTCAGGTGATTAGACTAGAGGGAACCAGGATTCCGCTACATAGGTACCTAGGCAGGTATATTCGAAGTGTTCTTTTGGTCAGGTAGATCTTGAAGTACTAACTAAGGATGTTGCTGTACTCGAGCAGTAGTGCTCGTACTCGGCGATGGCAGTTAGTATATAGGGAAGCGCCGGTCTCTGGTGTTACAGGAGATGATGGGCATCGCTGGGCTGTTCAGAAGAGTCTTAATATACTTCTCGGGAAGAACGTTGTCATCGAGGAGGGGCTTGGAGACCCAAGGTTCATTGTAGAGAGGGCCATCGCCCATAGATGCAGTCGTGGTTCTACGAGCCGATCAAAAGATCCTCCGTAAAGAGCGTGCGAAGCTCGGCAATGCTTGAGACATTGTGGTTGGTCGTGCATTTCACGCAGTGTTGAATAGGAGCGAACATATTGACGTAGGAGGTAGCCAGACTGGCCAAAAAGGGTCATACGGGTATTTGATTCCGGAGTCGGAGATGGTCCCATGGAAGTAGCCGGTGAAAAGTCCATTGTTTAGGGCATGAGAGGAACCGAAGGACTGACCAGCGTCGGAACCCTGGTTCCAACCCATACGGGCAGCTTCTCGTCGGATCTAGTATTGGCCCAGGTGCAGAGGTTGAGGCAGTCCTGGCTGATATTGTCGGCATCATTGTTAAGGGAGGCAGCACATCATTCGATAGCCTTCGAAGTAGTGCTTTGCTTCTCACGAGGCTGGGGAGGCTTCTTAAGTTCCAACGGTTCTGGTATCCGCGGCGAATAGAATACACTCAGAAATACTAAGTACTCCCCAAGGCTTGACTGGTTGAAGTACTCGAAGGGTCGTAAGGCGATTGGGAGAGAACATGAGTAGTGCTTGTTGCCAAGGATAAAGCGATGGAACCTGAAGATGGAATGGTCGAGAAGAAGAGAGTGAAAGCAGCGGTGATCAACGAGTTTATATGCTCAATTTCTCGACGCATATTATTCCGTACGTGGTGACCCGCGCTAGGGCAATGAGTCTCCCTGTGGTCTCCTCAAAAAATGTGGCATGAGCATGGTTTGAAGTGGGAGTAAATGTTGCTGCTAAGACCCCAAAGCTGCTCGTAGGTTTAGGGAGTGTGGAGATCCGTACGGCTTAGATGACGATGGGCCGTAGATTAATGTGGCTCCTGTGCAATGGAAATACCGGTTTGTTGACCGTTACCTCAGTTTCAACTCGGCTATAGAAGGACTAAGCTCCTTACTGAGTTGGTCTAGTATAGCTTGTGCAGGGACCGCGCGACCCCTATACTCCCCGAGTCGAGATTTGCACCGCGATCTCCGAGCCATCATCCCCCGAGCTTCAGGACGGTCGTTTGCTATCTCCAAACTGGCTCCGCAGTGAGCGCGTCTTTATATAGCGGAAGCCAATGTCTACAGGGATCAAGGGGCTATTTTAAGTAGGCTTAAGCACATTATTCTCTTATTCCTTCTGAATCTCTTCCTAGATGTTTCATAAACGCGTCAACTAAGTCATATTTCCCGAACTCTCACCGTGAGCACGTGGAATCTCGTCTTTCGCAAGTACAAGTGTTTCCTGCGTGGGATTCAGCGAAGCCAAGAAATTACCGTGAGAAATGGCAATATTCTTCTTAGTCGATGTCTTCCAGGCCCTTTTGCCAGAAAGGAAGAAGTCGTCAATCTGCTCAAGAGTCAGACGTGCTGTTTCTGGCACGAACAGGAACGTGAGAAGCAACACAGCAACGGTCAATCCAAAGTAAAAGTAGCCAACATTGACGCCCATATTCCCGTAGTCCGCATTGAGCATATAGGGTGTCCAAAACTGGACACCGAAAGAGAATATCTCGTAGATGAAGGTTGTGTTTGCCTGTCCATAGGTTCGGAGCCGCACGCTATGCATTTCTGCAGACGCCAGCCAGACACTGGGACCGATAAATCCCCCAAAGACGAAGGCCCAGATACATAGGAAGGCAACAACGACGTTTTGAGAAACCGGACTATCCGAACCAAGAGCAGTGCTCACCGAAGAGAAAATAAGCATGCATATGGCCATCATGCTGTAGCCAGCTAACATCGCGAATCGTCGTCCGCCATATTCCAGGACCATTGGGCCAATGCATGCACCTCCAAAAATGCATAGCCCAACGATGACATTAATCAAAAAAGGATTATTGATTCCGACCCCACTGAAGAAGAGCGCTGCATAAGGTGCAATGAACTGAATACCCGTGATAGCAAGCCCGATCAAGATCAATGCTGAAACTGCTGTTCGACGGAGATTAAAAGCGCGGTATATTTCTATCCAGGATGTGCTGGCGTCAACTGAGCGTTCAAACTCAAGGTGCCGTAGAATATCTTGCACTTGGGCAGTTACTTCGACCGAATGCGGATCTATGGCCTGGTAGCCAGCAAATGACTTTCGTGCTTCGTCTTCCTTGCCTTTCAGCAGCAGCCAGCGTGGAGATTCGGGAAAAATGAGTATTCCAACACCGAGAATCACAGCCAATGGGATCTGGCAGATGATAGGCGTTTTCCACTGCCAGTCATTACCAGGTGCCAGAGTCGCTGAGCCGGCACAAACCGCTGCCGCTACCACGTTTCCCATTGCGAGCCCGACGTTGAAAATTCCGAGCAAAAGTCCGCGCTTATTCGCCGAGACACATTCAGAGCCATACACAATGCTTGAAGCCAGAAGCTGACCGTTGCCGACGCCGCTGATGCACTTGCATACCATATAATTGAGGAAATTGCCGGAAGTACCAAGCATCCCAGCAGCCCCAATGATACAGAAGACACAAGCTACCTGGATAGTGCCTTTGCGGCCCAGCTTTGATCCAAAGACGCCAGCAAGGGCACTGCCAATTCCCATGAAAAGAAAGCTCAGGCTGATAATGGATTGTTGTAATGTGCTAAGAACACAGTCCTCGGTAGTGACTCCAGTGCAGTGACCAAATGCCATTTGATAGGAGGGCATGATCAACACAACACCGCCATATCCACTATCGAAGGCAGAAATCCATGCCGCAAAAGAAACCCAGATGGAGAGAAACAGCATCTTCCAAGTGGCATTTTGGGACTGGACCTGACTACCAACGGGATTCGTCGGCGGTTCCATGATGAGAGTTGCGCAATGTGAAGTATGAAGACTGAACCAAAGGCTAGGTGCCAACGAAATGCATATTAGGAAAGAATGAAGCGTAACCTTGTGAGACTACAGGAAATTCGTTCCAGGCATCCATAGATAAAGCATAGCCAACGGCGACAGGGATTCATGTTCAAGGTTTCCCGCAGATTTCGAATCACATGAGTGTGGGGTGAGCTGTTCAATCTTATTTTGTGATTGGGTTGAGGATCAATAAACTGGAAGATCTTCGACGGTGGAGATAATGCGGGCCGCTTTCGGAAGCTTCACTGGCTCCCTGTGGAACGTAGATGCGCATGCCAGAATAATCAGCATTCCTGAGATTATAAAGGGTGCTCTTGTACGTATGAACTTGTGATACACCCAATTCCACAGAAAACCAGAAAACCCCCCCCCATGGCTTTTGAGCCGAATTGCGACTCCGTCTTCAGAAGGATGCGATCTATACTACTACTATGAAAGATGTGGACATTTGCTGGGTTTCATCGCTAGCAGATGTAGTAGTGACACAAATTTAGCCCCTCGGTTGAGCATTGGGGCATGCGGTTCACCGTCTGCACATACAGTCGTCGAAAGCTCAGCGCCAGCCAAGTCGCCGAGCCAAAGCAGGTTAACCTAGTGCAACAAGCGCGATGTGATCACCTTGGGTTGAGAAAAGATATCGATATTAAAAACAGTGCAGGCAGGACTATCGAGCTCAGCTCAAGTGGGCCGTTAGCTATCTCTTGAGTTTGAACATAATGTATGTTGTAAGGTATGCAGAAGGAAACGTTGGTGCGGAGTCGGAGTACCAACTCCCTATAAAACATCGCCTTAAGAACACATAGAAAATTGAGACACAAGGTTTGGAGTTTTTTATGTCCTACATGAAATCATCCCAACAAGTTATGAGCTTGGCAGCAAAACAGACGAGTCAGCGCATCGAATACTTAGCCTTGGCCACTAAAATAAAATCACGCGGATGCTGGCAAAGCAGCTGAGGTCTATCAGCTACCATCACTGTCAGAGTCAGACCTCGCGGGGATCTAGAAGCGATGGCCTGAAGCCCCACAGAGGCGCAGAATATCCACCGTGGCCCTAGTTTGAAACCGACGGAGAACAAAGCGTTTAGTTAGGGGGCTTGGAGGTACCCCTGGTCAAAACGTGCACGCTAGTCGGATCATCTCTGCACAAGAGAGGAGTTGAAAAGTCGGAGGAAACACCGTAACTAGAGACCGAAGGTATGTACAGCGTCCCGTCCCAGATCATAGGGGGTGCGTTGAGGATATGTCCTAGATGATCCTTGGCACCTACGTGTAGCCTTTTACCGTAAAGGGATTATCCAGCGGGCTTTACTAGTCGCCATTAACTACCTACCATCTCGGCCGAGTGGTTATGCTTCTGATATATCGGTCGCGTCGACGGCAAAGCTCGCACTGAGATCAAGTTTCAAAAATAGCCCATCAGATTCAACTAGACATTGACATAACCCATTCAATCCACGACGCATCCATGGTCTGGGGTTTGTTCAAATAGGTGACTCACTCTAACCCATCGCCCACCCATATGAATCACAAACAGAGCAAACATTGAGGAAGGCGGTGATTATCCAATTTTATGCCTTTTGGCCTAGCATACCTTGCGCCTTGATCTAATAGTAAAAACCGTGAATTATGCATACCAATCTCTTCAAGTTTTCTAGTAGCTTCAAGAGAAAGCCGATGGTTATCATGATACTTGATCAGGGCCCTTCAAGCACTGAAGGATGGAAAGAATGAAAATGGAACGGCTTCGGGTCAAATGGTATCATCACGACTACACAAATCTCATACAGCCGGAAACAAACTTCGAGCCACTGGGAAAAGTGAGATATGTGAGTCATGTGTTTAAACACAAGCCACGCTTGATCTTGGGAATTAAGTCGTAGTCGTCGTTAGACAGGGAGAGATATAGGGTTTAGGGAGTCTAGTAGACACAGTCAAAACGACTATAGAGTGAACATGATAGCCCTGGAGCTTTACAAGGCGAGCAGATAAAATCATTAGGTTTCAGGTCTACGTCCAGGAGGCCTTGCACGACCCTCCAAACATGGTCAAAGCCTCCAAAGCAAATACCAGTACTTATAATCTGTAAGCAGACAGCCGCGAGAAACGGATCCAGTTGTCGGCAAAGCTCTGAATAGCTACATAAGTTGTTGTGCTAGTAAATCTAGTATAGCGATTCTGCTATGCAGCGTGTTTCAAAGAGCTAGTTACAGGAGAACTGACTGCACGGGGTATGAGACTGCTGTCAGCTGAGTCGACGTCTGAGACGTCCTGGAAAACTTCAGAGGCATGTTAAATACCGTTTCGATACGAGAGCCCTTTTGGGGGCAGTTAACTCGGCCGTAGTATGGGCAAGATCCACTAAATACGAGCATTCAACATTTTAAACAGGATGCCTTAACCTTGGCGACTGGAGATGCCGGAATGCCAAATTGCCAAGGTATGGTATCCTGCAATTCGACACCGTGATGGGCTTGTCGTACAGGTCTAAATTTGGATTCCTGGCAAATCGAGATGCGTTTCTAATTTCGGTTAATAGATGCGGACATAGTCTCAGAATTAGGGCTCTCTTTTGTGTCAGGTGAGATAATTGACGCCGTTAATTGGTTCCACCATTTCGATAATTATGGGGTTCTCGCCGATAGTGCCTTGATTCGGCCTTTGGTGCCTGAGGCAAATAAAGCGAGACAATTCGATTGTCCGATTCTTCGAACTGTGCTTAACGTTGTGCTGCACCCCTCCTTTTATCCTCCTCTTGTGTTTCACTTTGATTGTCAAACAGACAGTTTGATCGGAATTTGACTACTGTTTGATCAAAAGAGTCTTGACTAACATTTAACTTTCTGTGCCATGAATCCGGAGTTGTCAACAAACTGACCAGAGCTACGGAGTACTAATGCGCCCCGCTTCATAGCCCGCTTTCCACGCGGTCTCCACGGGCATGTCAAAGTTAAGGAGAAGATCTAGAAGATCTAGACCAGCAGTTGACAGCGCTAGGGATTGACGCTCTCTTGACACTCCCCGACACGCGATTGACGGTGATGCTGCCAGTTCCGGATGGACGCCCAACTTAGTGGATCGACTTGCCGCATCGGACCGCCAAAAGCACGCGCTAGGGTTGCTGGACTCGTTAGCTTAATGCTCCTTCTTTCTCGCTTACTGGACACCTGTCAACGCCTGTCAACCCGCTCCACATGCGTCGGTCGCTGTCAGCGAAATTGCGATTGTCGCGGATGAGAAGGTCCGGCCGGAGCCTTTCCGCCCTTGCCAAGTAGCCGACCAGCTAGCCCTTGATCCCTTGATCCTCATTAGCTGTTCATTTTTAGCTTCTTCGGACACGCTAAAAAAGACCCCCCCCCCCCTGAACGTTTGACGTTTGTACTGCCTGGCAGATTTTGCCCTTGTTTCCTGCTGTCTGAAAATACTAATTAAGTTTGCCTCCCCCACAATAATTCTCCATGTCACCTCACCTTCTATCACTCATCCGCCAGCATGGGAGATGAGGAATCGAGGGCACTGGCTGTGAAGACGGTTGCGGCCGTCTTCATGCCTATTGCAACAATATCGGTGATGCTTCGTTGCTATGTCCGTGGCTGGATAGTGAAGGGTTTTGGATGGGATGATGCATCGATGGTGGTCGCAGCGGTATATCACCTCTTCCTTCTAGAGATCCGGCAACGACAAGCTAATGACTTAGATGTTCTTTGTGATGTTCGGCGCCTGTATGATTGGAGGCACTCTATATGGTACTGGCTATCATTTTGCAAGCCTCGAACCAGCCAACCGCGTGACGGCCATGGAGGTACGCAATTTATCATCTAACCCCCTCCAGAACGTACCTTGCTCATCTCTCTTTTTGACAGTATTGGTGGTTTTGCGAAATCGCATACTGCTTCGCCTCCATCTTCTGCAAGATCTCCATTTGCATTTTTCTTCTGCGAATCACCGTCAAGCAAGCTCATATCTGGGCCCTCTACAGTGTCATGGTTCTGACCGTTCTTGCGGGTCTGGTCTTCATGTTCCTGATGCTCCTGCAATGCAAGCCGCTCTCGTATTTCTGGACACAGGCGGCCATGGACCCTAGCATCGAGGGTCACTGCATTAGCATCGACATCATCATCACCATGACTTATGTCTACAGTGCATTTGCCGCAGCGTGTGATTTCACTGTCGGCATTTTGCCCCTTTTCATCGTATACAAGCTGCACATGAGGAAGGATGCCAAGCTGGCCATTGTGGGTATCTTGAGCATGGCTTGCATGTATGTTGCCTCGTACCCTCAACTTTGATGGATTCAACTGACTCGATACAGTGCTTCGGCGGCCGTCATTGTCCGATTTCCATTCGTGAAGACATTCGCCAACAGAGACTTCCTCTGTATGACTCCCTGAACCCCTCAATCCTTCTGAAGTACTAACGAACTCTAGGGGCTACATACCAAATCGCTGTTTGGTCTAACATTGAAACCGGACTTGGAATCACTGCTGGTAGTCTTGCAACGCTCCGTCCTCTCCTTCGTATTTGGAATGGCTCTCACAACGACTCGGACTATCCTTCTGGATTGCCGGGGCGATCGGGGTCACGTATGAACAGAGCAAGTGTGCAGCGAGGGCTGCCATTGGGGTCTGTAGACAGGGACCTTCCCTTGCGGGGAGGGCTGAGACCGGATAAGTTGGCCGTCATGGTCACGAACATTGAAAGCCAAAGAGACTTGGAAGACTGGACAGGGTCATCGTCTAGCACAAACAGCAGCGAGGAGAGGTTAACCGTCCATCACCAGACTCCTGCTCGCCAAAAAATAGAAGTGGGTATCCATCAGACGTTCGAGGTCACGCAGACGACCGCGGATAGGGATGATGGATTTCAGGGATCTCAGCGAGTGCGGGAGCATGTATAATAATCAGTATTTTCGACGAGCCTACGACTGAACAAGTTATTAGATTCAAAATTTACCCTGTATACAATATCTATACCAAAAGTCTATGTTCATTTTAGTCGGGATCAACTCATCTTAAAAGGTCGGATACTGCAATTCAAGGATTCCAGACTTTCCATGCCCCGAGATCGTAGACGTCCCGATCTTACATGAGAACATGACGCCTAAATTTACAAAATAGAACCAAAGCCCGGTGGAATACGTAATGATCGCGTTTCATTCGCCACAATCAGTATCTCCATTTACTCAAATCCCTCAATGCCCGCTTCAAGGCTCTTCCTGAGACCAGTAAAACCGGAGAGTCCAAAGAAGCTGCGAAGGAACTCCTCCGCCCTAGGTCTCGGAACCAGCTCCGTTCGGTCTATAACAATGTTGGCTGGGGGATCTGGGATCTTCTTGTTGTTCGGTCGAAGTTCGCGAAGAATAGTAACGAGATCACCAACGTTAAATTGTTCGCCCATTGCAAAAATGCGCTCCGATTTGGCAGTTGGCTCGAGAAGACCAACTATACAGAGTCGAGCGACATCTTCGACATCAACGACATATTCTAGAGAGAATCGTCAGTCATCGGGTTCCATTCGGCTAAAGGAGAAAGATATTTACGGTCGGTAAACTTGAGAACTGCGTCACTTCCCGCCAGAAGTGTGCGAGCATAGCCCATGGTAGACCCAAAGATTTCTGGGAGGAGCGTCCTTCCAAGCTGTTGAAATCAGCATGATTTCTCGTAGGACGGGGTAGAATTTAACACTTACACTGAAGCTGGGCAACACTGTGTTGAACTCAAAATGAGGTTGATGTTCCTTGACCCATTTCCACGACTCTCGCTCAGCCTCCATCTTTGAGGTCGCGTAGACTGCAAGTCCCTTTTCTTCTTCCGGAATGCTTTTGTCCCATGCAGTTTTCGCGGCGGCATCATTCCAGCTATCTGTGACGAAACTGATCAGCTTAAACTGTTGACGGAAAAATGTTCCAATGACTTACTTTCGTCAAAGCGACGTCCATTGGGATCCGGAGTGTGGTATATGGCAGCCGAGGAAGAAATCAAAACAACCCGCTTGATGGAGGGTTTCAGGGCCGCAACTTCCAGAACATTTACAGCGGCTTTTACCACCCAGGGAATAACGACGTTTGGATCACCGCTGAAGGACAAATCGGAAGCCTATATAATAAGAGGATATTAAGATTTGAATTTCGACTTGTAGATATTCGACTTACCGCGTGAATAACTCCATCCACGTTTTCCATGATCCCCTCAAGCTCATCCTTGTTGCTGAAGGATTCGACAAAGACTGTTTCGAACACATTGGGCCCGTACTTATCCTCAAAGTACTTGTTCAACCAGGGCTTAGGTGCGCGAATAGTGCCCTGCACCAGGTATCCGAGATCGAGGAGTTTGTCAACAATGTGAGAGGCGATATAGCCATTGGCGCCGGTGACGAGAATCCGGGATCCCGGGGGCAAAGTGTATTGGTTCTGGGCCATATTGTATGTCTTTGAAAGTTGGGGTGACAGCTGAGACGTGGGGTGGACCTTGCTGTTAAACGTTTAGAAGAGTCGAGCTCTTTTATAACTGAGGCGGGTCACGGAACCACACAATTAGTCATTAGTCATGCTGAATCGAATTTTGATTTGATAGATTGTGATCCACAGAACTTAATCGCAATTCTCATTGAATCTGCTTTATAATGTCGGACACTTTAAAGATGCTATAGATAAGCTTGCCGGACTTAACGGATAAATGGGCTACTATTCCCGACGCACGAATCCAGATAGGAAAGATATGTACGGATGGCTTCGTTATTGCAATTCTTGGATGATCAGCAAACTGAGGAAATGCTGCAGGGGCTATTCCTCAGGACAAGCTTTTAACCAGCCGTTGTGACTGAGCAGGGGTACGGTAGGCGACAGGGATCAAAGCTTACACTTAAATGGTTCCGCGCTATACTCTCCGCCTACCTATAGCGTCGAACTCAATATAAGCTTATCTCCCGAGGTTCTACGACCGTAGATATTGAGATAACTGCGTTGAATAGGCCTAGTTCGACCTCATTTCACGGGTTTAACAAATCCGGACTGGTAAAGGTTTTTCCGTTGTATCATGAAGTTATAAAGTCTAGATTCTCTACAAGCACTCCGAGCTAGAAAGGGTTGTCTACGTAGGATAGTTATATAAAGCTGTACTATTTGATCCAATCGATAATAATCTGACAAGCTAAGTTGTATAAGCGTTTCACTTTAGTTATACTTTTATTATGTCTCTTTTTTCTTGCTTTTTACTTACTTTTCTCTTAAGATAGATCTAACTAGTTTAACAACGAATTCGAGTTCGAATCAGCCAGATGCTCCGAAGGGACGCGCCCTCCTTACGGAAAAGGAGTTATTTTTTAGCTTGAAATTTTATATCGTTGCAATCGAAGCGTTTGGAATGCGATAGATTCCCGAAACCTATAGATATATCCTACTTACCGGAGAGAGCCTTATGCGTATTTTCCTATACCTTACCCATACCGAAGGCGTCCAAAGCTTCTATACCATTACCATACTATCACTGCTAGCGTGGTAAGGGGCCCTTCGCAAACTGCGTGGTTCTTCCCGCAGACTCTGGGCTGACGGAATGCGCTGCCTGCCACTAGGGTCACCAGGGGACTCGCTATAGTTTTCACCCTGCCGAGTCACAATTCCCGACGAGTGGAAGGAGAGGGATGACTACGATCTTGTTGCGACCCACCGCCGAGTAAATGCGGCGAGCGAGTCTTGGTTAGACTCCTATTATTGACTAGCAAAGTTTTTCACGAGTAGAATGGCAGAGGTAATCGACAAGAGTCTTCACGATCTAAAGGAACTCAAAACACGCTCGGTATTAGCCTATGATGATACTACTAATCTGGGGTCTCTGCTTGAATTCGCAGTCTGGGAATATACTCAAGCCTAGCCGGCCCAGACCATAGAGCTTGAGGGTGCTTCACGACTCCAGGGAATAGGGAATACCAGGCGAACTGAAAAAATGTGCAATATATCCGAAATGCCCGACATACAATGCATGTGAGAACCACTCGTCTAATACAATTTAATTTTTTCTAACCACTTCCTTCGCTATAGTGGGTGGAATGCACGACATCAGTCTGTTACCCTAGACTTGAGTGAATCGGATGAACGTGTGACCTATGGTGGTATGACGAAGTAAGGATTCGGAGATAAAGACACAAAAATATAACAAACAATCTGAATGGCATTCGACTGATCATCCAATGGAGCTGTTCCGGGGTGCTCATTTCTCCGATCCCTTGTTCCCATGGCCATTCTTCACCTTACCACTCACGCCGTGCCATTTAGCTCTACCCACTGACGTGATATCGCAGCATGAACTAGGGTATCCACATTCTCCGAGTCGAAGAGATATTAAGCGCCACCCTTCGGGTGCCCCTGCCGAAATGCGAAGTCGAGTTCGAGGCCCATGAATAATGGCCTTTGAATTCGGGGGTGTCGGGGGAATTCTATGCATAACCTCCAGGGGATGGAATGCGGTAATTACAACCGGCCGGAGGCAGGTCTGGACCACACAGGCTCGACTCTAAGTGCTGGGTGTACAAGATACAAAAATGGGAAGAGGAAGCCTTATACTGCTTCTTCATCTCTTCGCTTTCTGTGGAAGTATCACAGTCGATCACGCTGATCTATCGATCTTCGCCTCGTGGTGTGCAGATCCTCGTTCTGACGCGTCCAGAATGTCGTCTCTTGGAGTCCGTGGCAATAGCCTCAACATTGTGGCCATCTTGGGTGTTCTGATGCCCGGGATCATGTCTGTCGGATATAACGCTGCATCACTTGGTGGAATGTTGAGCTTGGGGAGTTTTGAGAAGCAGTTCCCTGAGATTGATGTGGATCATGCTAAGGATCAGTCGTATACATCGAGCATCCAAGGAACTGTCGTCGCTGTTTATGCAATTGGCGGTTTCCTGGGCACCGCTTCTTGCATTTTCCTGGGCGACAAACTCGGACGTCGATGGACTATGATGGTCGGATCGTTTGCACAGATCATTGGTTGTATCCTGAACGCTACTGCTTGCACATTGATCCAACTCATTGTTTCTCGAGTCACTATCGGTGTCGGCACCGGTGCTTTGCTGGCCACCATTCCTCTTTGGCAGTCTGAAATCTCCCCTGCAAAGAAACGCGGCACGCATGTTGTCACCAAAGGCATCTTTAGCGGGCTGGGATGCGCGCTGGCGTTATTGCTTGAATACGGAATGTCCTTTATGGGCACCAGCATAGCATGGCGCTTCCCATCTGCATTTCCAATTCTGCTCTCCGCCATCGTCTTTGTATTCGCTGCTCTTCTTCCCGATTCACCTCGCTGGCTCATTCGGCAAGGAAGAACCACCGAAGCTCGCGAGGTCCTGGCTATGTTGGAGAACACTTGTGTTAATGACGAGATTATTGAAGACAAAGTCAAGGAAGTGCAGGCTTCACTGGACTTGGCTGGCGGAAAGCGGTCTTTGGGCCAGATCTTTCACATGGGACCTCAGCGGATCTTCCATCGAGCTATGCTCGCTGCTGGACCTCTGTTCTTTCTTCAGTTAACCGGTGCTACGGTGACAACCTTTTATAGTAAGCCAGCCTCTTTCTAAACGCTCCACACGTGAACTAATGGAGATCTCTGTTTCAGCAACCGCCATATTCGAGGAGAACCTTGCACTTGATGAATCAACATCTCGACTCCTAGCAGGAGTCTACCAGCTGATCGGTCCCATTGGCGGCACTGTCTGCGTTTTAGCCATTGAAGGCTTTGGCCGTCGAAAGCTCTTAATGGCCAGCACGATTGGAAACGCCATCTGCCTCGCACTGATTGCGAGCCTTGGATCCCTATCAGGCAACATATGGGCATCACACGGAGCCGTATTCTTCCTGTTCCTGTTCCATTTTAGCTATATTATTGGTTTCGGTGGCATTCCTTACTTGTTCGCCACGGAGATTGCCCCCCTTCATCTACGCACCACCATTAACAGCATTAGCATCAGCATCTCCTGGATTTTCAGCATTTTGATCGCCAATGTCACACCTCTCGCGTTTAACGTAATGGGTCAGCGATACTTCCTCGTCTTTGCGGTTCTTAATGCTTTAATGACCCCTGCCATCTATTATCTGTTTCCTGAAACCTCTGGACGCAGCCTCGAAGAGATGGATGAGATTTTCGCTCTTTCCCGAGGTGTGCTGGATGTTGTTCACCTGGCTAGGAAACTGCCGCATCGTCATCAAATCGAGTATCAGTCTGAGAAGAAATTTGATGACGACTTGAAGGACCCCGCAGCTTTGGCCTGATTGGAGTTCGAACATGTTCATCGCTGGGCAATTACTTAGTATGACATGACTATGCTGCAATCATTAATGGATGTACTTTTGAACAATAATCACATTTCGAATGCAGCTATCTAAAGCTAAGTTCAGTATTTACATAGTCTAACTAGACTACCTTGGAAGATCTTGAGTTTATTTACAGCACCGAAGTTCGCCGAGGTATCGATAAAGTCTTTGGTTCTAGAAGACCACTTTCTTTTCTCCTGTTAAGTTAAACAGGTAGAAGGCTCAATGTATCACCAGAATTACAATCTGCTTGGTCATCTCAAAACATTCCTCGCCCCAAGGGTGGTGGTGGATACTGAGATTAATTGGGTATAGCTGATTTCGAAAGCTACTATAGGATACCGATCCAAACGTCCAAATATGTGGTCAGATATTAAGTTCTACAGATTATTGAGAGGTACCTCCGACTTGAACTATGTTGTTTTCTCTAACTACGTCTCAGGGGCTTGGGAAACAACTACGACCGCATCCCTGAAGCCTCATTCATCCTTGGTTAGTGCATGCATTGACCAACATTCGCGTCGACCCGGGGCGCAACGTCAGGCCTTCTAAGCTGTGGACTGGTATATGTAAAACTTCAGTTCCTTAATAGACCATTTATCAAGTATTGCCATATTTCCAGTAATCATACATTATCTTATCCAATCAAACAGTGTGGCCACAGCGTTCTTGTCTGGTATATTCCAAGACCCACCCTATGTACTCCATACCTTCAATTGAACATCCATCTACACGAACTTTCGGGATACCTGAATCCACCACGGACCACGGACTGAAGGGATGAGAGACCCCGAAACCCGTGATACCGAACACCGACGTTTTCCAAACCACTTAGGGCTACCGGAGATAACACAAAGCCCGGGAGTTCACACTCGGCGCAACTGACTTTAAGTCCGTCCATAAACAGCATTCTACGGATTCAAGTGCAAATAATAGAGAGTATATAAGTACAAGAGTTCAAGCCTAACCTATCTAAACTTACCACTCAAGCCAAACACTACAAGGAACCCCCAACGTCAAACATCATGTCCTCACACCAAGCCGCCATACTCCCTCAAAAGGGCGGCCCCCTAGCCATAGTGCAGCGCCCAACACCCTCACCAGGCCCCAACGAACTCCTAATCGAAGTACACGCCGTGGCCCTAAACCCAGTCGACATCCACCAACGCGACAAGGGAGTGTTCATCGAAGCATACCCAGCCGTGGTCGGCTCCGATGTGAGCGGAATCGTGGCGGAGACAGGCAGCGCCATATCCACGCCCAAAGGCACAAGAGTGACAGCATTCGCCAGCGCATTCCTGCGCAAGGGAGATCCGAACTACGGCGCGTTACAGAAATACGTGCTCGTCTCGTCGGAGATGGTTACCGTACTTCCGGACCGGTTCTCTTTCATCGAGGGAAGTGTGTTTCCCATGGCTGCGTTGACGACGTGGAATGGCTGGTTATGGGCTGGAGTGGCACGGGAAATGACAATGGCCAAAGAAGGTATTTTGGTTTGGGGTGGATCGAGTAGTATGGGGGCGTTCGCGATCCAGGGGGCTAAAGTGTCTGGGTATACTGTTTATGCTACGGCTAGTTCGCAGCATCATGAGTATTTGAAGGGTCTTGGTGCGTCGCGGGTCTTTGATTATAAGTCCGAAGATGTGTTGTCGGAGATCGTTAATGCTGCCCGGGAAGATGGATTGGTGTTTAAGATTGGGTATCATGCTACTGGGTCGCAGCAATTGTCGGTGGATGTTCTGGATGCGTTGCGAGGGGGTGAGAAGGTTAAGTTGGCGATTGCGCCTATCGTGGATACCACTGTGAAGGTTCCGGAGGGCGTTGAGACGGCTTTTGTCATGCCGCCGGAGGATCCGGAGGAGAGGAAGGAGAGGTGTGCTTGGATCTTTAAGAGCTGGTTGGAGGAGAAGCTCTCGGCTGGGCAGTTGGTTCCTAGTCCCAGGATCCAAGTGGTTGAAGGGGGGTTGGAATCTGCTAATAAGGCTTTGGATGAGTTGAAGGCTGGTGTGAGTGGCGTCAAGCTTGTTTTGGAGCTGTAGGTTTTTTCTCACATGATATCAAATTGGATCTATGGTCGAGAATCAATGAGCATCTCCATGGAGATCAAATAGAGAAACGAGTTAAGATCTAGAGGTATATGTCTAGATACAAGTGAGAACGCACAAGGTCCCACCAACGAAGAGACGATAAAACGAAAAGGCCAGCCTAACAGGAGAGAACCTCAGACTAGATAGACATAAAAACATCTCTTCGTATACTGAGTATGTCCAGTCTGCATATGTGTGCAACAAGCAGACAAAAAATTGAACAAGAAAAAAGCAGGAACTCTGTCGGCGATTGCGATGCCATGGAACTGAATCAACGCAAATGGGAAGTAGGATGAAAACAAGACGTTTAGGTCCGAGGCCTCAAAGCGCCAAATGCTATCCAGAGATTCAATCAAAAACAAAAGGTAATCGTTTATATTGTGGGGTATCCATTGGAAAAGACAAATAGTCGAGACATATGGAAATAACCAAGTGTGAGTGCGAAGGTATATCAAGATATGCAACATACCACCACACTTCTATCATTGTGTAGGGGCGTCAGATTCCTCGGAAGATTGCCCTGCAGGGGGAGCCACCGGAGGACTGCTTGAATCTGCAGTGTCGCCACCACTACCGCTTCCCCATGAATCTTCCCGTAGGATTTCCCGCGCGTCAGGCAGATTAGGCCTCTGCAGCTTATGGTGGTTCTGCTTAGAGGCAGTGCGAGTGAGCGATGGTGACGCGGGTTGTGTCTGTGATGGAGACCGATGATGGTTGCTACCCTGCATCGGACTAGCGGCGCCGTCAAAACCAGGCGAGGCGGATCGAGAGGAATCCATGAATCCACGCCATTTCCGCCAGCCTTCGAAGTCGATGAGGGCTTGCATGCATCCCCATTCCGTTACTTTCTGTTCAAGCCATGGGAATCCAACGGGCTATTTCCAAGTTAGTGAGCATGCAATATGAAGACCGGGGAGGAAGAGTGCGTACTTTCGTCAAGAAATCATTGCAGCCAGCAGCCAATGCTTCATGACGATCACTTTGCAAACTACTAGCTGTCAATGCGACGATAATTACCGGACTGCGAAACAGCGACAAATCAGACAATGTATCTTCCTCGCTAACAGAGCGATGAAGACTAGGCCGTCTATCCATGTCCATTGTAGTGACTGCAGCACTTGAAGCACTGGAGCGGCCAGATGCATTCTTCGCGAAGACGCCAATTCCATTCAAACGTTCGAGACGGCGAATCTCCTTCGTGGCGTCCAGGCCGTTCATGACGGGCAACTGGATATCCATGAGCACCAAGTGGAATCCGCCCTGTCGCCATTTTCGCACCGCCTCCTCGCCGTTGGCCGCACACTTCCATCGCACGCTCAGTCGTTTCATGAAGGCCTCTAACAGTCTTTGATTGATGATATTGTCTTCCACGATCAGGACGTTGATTGGCGGTACAGTACCATCGATCAATCCACCAAAAGCTGTACCAGGTGATGCGGCACCTTTCGATTTGCGAAGAGCTCGTGGAGACGCGACCGGTGCTGGTGGCGTATGTGTCTTCGTCTGGGGGGAGTCGGGCAGCGGCGCAGGAGGAGTGGGCACATTCTGCGTCGGAGCAGTTGGAGGAGCTTGTGAATGGGGAGAAATGCCAGGTTCTTCGGGACGTCAGTCAAGGTGAATATCAAAATTACACGGACATGCACATACCTGTCACAGGAGCCGCGGGGCCGTGAATTGTGGGGGAAGTTGTTGCGTGTCTGGTGAGTTGCGGTCGGCGGTGATGGCGCGCCCCGCGACTTCCTGGCGACGCCACAGGAGGGGCATGACCAGTGGTAAGAATTGATATAGAAGGCGCATTAGCCTGTGCGGCAGTCGAGGGATGTGCAGGTGGTGTAGGGTTCGGATTTGCCGGCATCAGAGGGAAATAGTCACCATTCTCGCCGGGCTGATGGTGATGATAGACTGTATGACGGGGCGAAGGCTTCGGGGTTCGGCGTGACGGAGCGTCGATTATCAAGGCTTCGTCTATTGATTGACCTCCGGGGTAGTATGAATCAATGACGGAGAAGAGAACCTCCTCTGGGCCGAGTAGGCGTTCTGCATGTGACTGTCTGTTCGAGCCTTCTCGTGCTTGAATCCGAATCACGATATCCGGTGAATCAAAGCTCCTCCCTAACGAGTTGACGTATTTCATGATCACCTGGTCTCGCAATTCATCCACCACTGCGTCTTCCACGCATGGTACTAGGGTGGCGGAGCCACCTGGCCGCTTGACCCAGACTCGGCGTTGAACCATTTCGCCCGCAGCTACGGGTGCACGAAAACTGCTTTGTCTCCCTGAGAGAAAGAGGCTCGGATCCAACAGCCCGTTGATCAAGTGCTGGTGAGATGCTGGGAGCAAAGATTGCCGCCACACAGCAAGACTGGGTCGCTTGCTCGAGGGAGGGGGAATCGGTGACGACAGTCCAGGGACGTCCAAAGTTCTCTCGACAACGGTTTCTGATGCCGGTGTCAATGGAGGCTCGCTCGGAGTCACCGCTTGAACTTTGGCGTGGGCGAACTGGAATGAGGTATCGTCCGAATGCTGGGGCGTCCGAAGTGGAGTCTCGGGAGGAGAAGGGTCCTCTCCGGCGAGAGGGGTATAGAGTCGCGAAAGATTGGGCTCAATCGGTGATGGGGTATCAGTACGATCTTCCCGCTTGTGAGGATGAAGCCGCTGGTCTGATGGAGTGGACTGGTGAGTCTCTTCCGGGCGGGGCTTGAGCACGCCTCCCTCGTGCCGGTCGGGAGCAGAGCCGCGATCGAGCTCGAAGCAAGGATCGGCTGGCGAAGAAACGACGCTGTACGGGGACTTTTCGCTAGCGGTGTCGAAGGGTTGAGGAGCGCGAGAGTGGCGAGAGGTTGAGTTTGGGTGGACACTCGGGTCCGCCCCGTTGCCCGCTTTTGGAACCGCGGGTGTTGATGATCGTCGCAGCAGTGTGGCCTTGAGCAGACGCGATAGGCGTCCCTCCGGCATCGTGACTCCAGAGGCTCAGAAGACTCGCATTGTCTTCTGGAATTCCTTGAGAGAGCGAAGCAAGGAGCGGCACGGTTGCCCCGGATTGAGCTGGGAGGTGCTTTCGACCTAGCTCCTAGGGTGTTGCTAGTAGGACCAGCTCTGTTCCAGGCCACGAACGATGATGCTGTTTCTCCCACTATAATAGAGAGGGTGCAGGAGGAGAAGGGAGATGAGAGGGTGCAGTTGCACGAGACCGTTTATTTAGCAACCCGTGCTGATCTCCCGATTGTTGGGCAAGAGCTCTGACATCTCACGCTAAACCCGAGACACCCGCTTGGGCCAGTTGGTGGTTGTTGTTTTTCATCGTTGGTTCTAGAACACTTTGCTTCTTTCCTTGAGATAATTTTGATATGATGGGTTCAATTGGCCCGAACTATGATTATGCTGGGGTATGAATAGTTTTTACAGCCCAATTCGAGCATTTGACTATGTACCACGGACTCCATACATGTGCAAGAAATCATCAATCATGAATAGCTACCCAAAGACGACGTTTTAACTCGCCTTTTCCCATTCCACACCCGAAGTGGATCGTGGCCGCTGTTCAGTGGGTTCCTGATGCAGGGTCTTCCCCGAGACATCAACGCCAATACCCGACTCGAGGTCCCGGGTTGTCTCAATATTGGTTCGTCGCAAATCCAAAAGGTCATCAATGCTCTTGCCAGTCATCTTGGCCTCCCTGCAAAGATGACGATAGCGGATGCGCCAAACTATGTGGCTGACATAGATGCCCGATTCCAAAACAATGCTGTTGAAAGAGTTAGCCTGGTAATCGTAACAATGGAGCCGAACTACTGACACAATGATATACATGATTCCACCCAGTATATCAAAACTCCCTTGTGCAGCTATTCTCCAATTAGCGGGCTTCATTTATTCAATGGTTCATACGGGCTGGGTTCCATACCCAAGGCGAAGAGCGAGAATAGCCCGCCTAGCGTGTCGATTGACAGGAATACCCAGTCTATTATGTGAAGTTAGTGCCCCAGACTCTCTTTTATCAACTCAAGAACAGTGTAACTTACTGAACCCGACCACTCGGCCATCTCTCTTCCACAGTTCAAAATAAGGCGGCAATAGACCAGCACTCAATAGAATCGCCGCCGCAATCCCGACCACCAGATCTGGCCAGGTGATTCCCTTGTTATACGGAATCTATAGATACTGTCAGGGGCCTAAGACAGTTTATCTTATAGCTGATATAAGTACTCACCCTCAATGTCAGAATAAGAAGAGCCTCGAGGCCCCCAAACAACGCAACAAATGCAGAGCAGACGAGCGTTGCCTTTAACCAGCTATAGTTGCTATTCCAAACAGTCAATCAAAGCTCGAGTCCATACAAAAGGAGGAAGACTTACTGATTATAGTATAAGATCTGGCCCCAACTGACGAGAGAAAAGAAGCCGAAGATCTGCGGCTGGATTTGCAGTGGGATATTGACTTGCTATATCAACGGCGTGGTCAGCATTCCTTGCACTGTAAGTCCATATCACGCATGTTTCTCAGAGGAGTAGACTCACTTGCAAAATCAAATACGTTCCCATTGGAACAGAACCTAACGACATCATTGTCAACATTTCCATCCCGAGATCTCCATCCACCAGGAATACACACAACTAGCCCATAGAAACATCATCGCTGCCGGGAATCCATCAGTCTTCTTCCGACGCCAGTTATACCATATCTGCGGGATCAACTGGATACACCACAAGACAGTACCAATGGTGCCGAGCACATTGGATGCCAACGTGACGTTATCTCCAGGCATGTTAACAGAAGGATCATAGAAGCAATATTCATGAATTGAACCCAAGTGTTCTCACAGAAGATAAAACGAGACAAGAAAGTCCAGCAAAGCAGCGGTGACAACTGGCTCAGACCGGAGTTTAGCGCGCTACACTAGGAATTGGCCCAAATGGGGTTAAACCTGCAAGTGAATAATACATCGCCGACATAAGCAGAAACTAGGCATGCAGGCCATGTCTGGAATCGGTCAATGGTCAAACCAGAGGGCAGCAAATGCTCCGGCTATCATAGGATGAGATCACCGTTCGGAAGATCAGGATTCAGTTACCGTTTCAGGACTCGGGGTCTGAGTGTTCGCAGAAGACTAGGACGAGATAGGTTACTCGCCGGAGAGATCGCTGGTGTCCATCTCTTGGCCTCGGGTTATGAGATTGTGTCCTAGATATTCTTTGAAATTGTTTAACTACCGGAAACTCGGTACTGTTGCCGAGTTAGCTGCCGGCCGGACTTGATGAACTAATGTATGCTTTTCTTGCTCATTTTATTTCGAGGAATGATGGATCTCCAATGCCATGGTGGGCCTGGATTGGTGGGGGTGGACTAAAGTGGGTGGCAACCCGTGGGACATTGCTGTTCCAGAACAAGTTATTTGATAGTGTGAGTAGTATTAATAGTGTGAATTGATACATAGCTAGCTCTAGATATAAAGCTATTGTCGGTTTAATCTGCTACTATTTACATGCTTGCACGTGGTAATGGGAGGACAGTGCCAGGCCGAGTCGGGCATGTGGATCTGGACTGAGACGAGGGAATGCGGGGCCCCTCGAGACATGGAGATGCGTCTAGAATAATGGAAGCGAGTCCACATTGATCTCATGGTATCCTATTTTGCAGAAGTTTTTTGACTGCTACTAGCTGAGGCGAGTATGATGAACAGAGGTATTAGATTGCATGCAAAGCCAGCTTTTCAATGTCTTCATAGGTGACATGGAAAAAACCGACCAACCATTGTGGTACGCAAACTCTTACATCTGGGACTTTTCATATAGGAAATCAAGATAGTTCATTAGAGTCCGAAATGACTCTAGTCGTGCCTATGATTTCCAACATGACAAGGCAAAAGAAAGCATATGAACCAGTATAAAAAGGAAAGTTTGCGGGAGAACGGCCCGCGACACTAGGCCAAAACCAAACCAGATAGATACGTTCCAAGGAGAGATGGAGAAACATCGCGTAGACACAAAAAGGAAAAGAGGCCATCAAGACATCACGTTAGAGGGGAACCGGAATACACACATGTCGAGAGAAGATCCGAAGGGTATCAAAAGGGAGAACAATATTTTGCGACAGAAATGGACAGTAACTCAAAAACACACAAAAGACGGGGCATCATGCAGATCACAATAGGATCAGGTAGTTTGAGGGTGCGATGCCGGTCTCTCCGGTGGATTTCCGAGCCTGCCACCATCGGCCGCTGACATCGGATACTTCGAGGATCTCGTGCTTGGCAAAGCTGATCTCGTTGGCGTCTTCGGGGTTCGCATCGTAGGAGTAGATGGCCTTCGCCCGGTACGGGTACTCGGTGGGCTGGGGCACCTCTGTACCCTCTTGGGTGGTGTTGGTTTGGTGAAGACCAGGGCTGGGAGATGGAGCTCCGAAGCGAGGCTGGGATGAGCTGCGGTCGGCGCCCGCCGCTCCACCGGGGTATCCGGACACGGGCGAAGAAGTCTCGAAGCCGCTCAATTGCGCAGAGGTATACATCTGGGGCGTGTTGCTCGTGGCCATGGTTTCCGGGCGGGCACCAAAAGCGCTGGACATGGGACGACTGCCGCGGAAGGAGTCAGGCAGTTCCTTGTTCAGGGCGAAGGAATCAATGAATCCACGGTGCGAAGCTTGAGGAGTCGAGCCGAAGTAGAAGATCCAGATGATCTAGAGATATGAGTTAGCGACTGGTCAATGGGAACATAGTGATTCACTTACAATGACCATGGAAAGGAGGATGAAACCGGCTCCAGCGGCCTGCATGGCACCCTGGTTACCATAGACCAGATTGTTCGCACTCAGCGAAGTCAAGACAAGACCACAACCCAGGTATCCGACAATTGCGACGCCGTAGACATTGCAGGTGTCGGTACCAAAAGTCACGATCAGGCCGACAATAACGCAGAACATGTAAGAATTGGCCCACCAGGAGTAATTGGGATATTTGGTCTGAATGTCGGCAATGATAGACGAGATAAAAGCGATGAGCCATGCCAGGATGGAGATGGAGAGGGTGGCCAGCGCGAAGGGGTCGCCAAGGATATTGCTTGCGCGAAATTTGGCCATTTTGGACGAAGATCCGCGCTCGGTTTACGCAGTGATCAAGATTGTGCAATAGAAGGTTGAAGGAAGGGATACGGGATCGAAGAAAGATCGATCTCGCAGGTCAGGAACCGCAAAGATAAATCGAATCGGATGAGGTTGAATGAGTCGACGGATCAAGAGACGTCGTCGATAGTCGAGGCCCAAGTATCTCGACGTTGTGATGGAATGCGCTGTTGAGATCACTGGAGGGCGGCTTGTTAGTTCAACTATTCGCACAGCCCCGGTCGCGTGGGGTCCAGTGCCAACAACTGGTACCCAAGATGTAATATCAACTCGGCGCCTTCCGCAATCTCAACAAAGAAAGGACCGGGCCAAAGAAGATGGATAGAAAAAAGAAAAGGGAAAGATAATCGCAAGGCGGGAAATAGAGTGGTTCGTACCTGAGACAAAGACGGGGAGGAGTTCACCAGGGACCGGAACAGAGACGAAAGGGGGGATGGGGTAGCAAAAAAGCACAAAGAGGCCCCGAGAGAGGCGGCGGCAGCACCAGGCTGGAGAAACGAAGATAAAAACGAATGAATAGGCCTGGGAAGGGCGTCGATGGTCGGTCGAAAAACGAGAGTGTAGGGCGGAAAAGGAGGAGAAGAGAAGAGAGGAAAGAAAGTGGGCCTGGCCCCAAAACACACAGACGCGCCCCTGGAATCGAGACCACTGTGGAATCCGGGAAATGAAGTGTCACCGTTCTGGCCCACTGCGATCGATTCCCAAGGAATATGTAGCTCTGGTTTGTTTGATTACTGCGGAAACTACTCAACTATTGAATTGTTCGTCGAGATCAAAGCATTGTTCTCTGCTGTATCTATAAATAACTAACCGCGCTAAGATCATTAGTCACCGATATCCGAGGCTCCGCTGCTGACGCGGTTAACAGTACATAGCTACAATGTGTCTAAGCCTTGTTGATAGTACGATAACTAGGCTTCAACCGGGGATAATATACTCTGCCCTTTACTAGTACCATTAGTGCACTTCTACGGTTCCTACCGTAGTTCTCCTACAGTAGGTTCTCTCCACTTTACCCCACCGAGTGGTTCGCTCGATCCGATCTCGTACTTTTGCCTCGACACATGCCTTTCTTTCCTATCTTACACGTGTAGCTTGTCATGGCCATTACAGAACAGTCGCTGGTTTTATGTCATAGCCTACTGCTTACACCCCAGGTGTACACATTACTGTTCAAGGTAAACCTAGGGAACCAAAGTCTAGTTCCGGCAAAGTTCCGCACGCGACGCCTAGGATGTTTCAGGCCCTAATGCCATGGTTGAGGCCAGGAATCCGGGGTAAATCCACATGTCATATTCGCATTCTTTCTGATTTCAATTGGAATGTGTCGCGTGTTATCTAGTGCCAGGTTCCGATAAGATCAGCGTAGAACAGTGTCTTGACACTGGATGACAATATCGACATCCGGGCTGTGCCTAGATGCCGGACAAGGAAGTTCCTGATGGGACCGTATCTCACGAATACCAGTGTCCTGCAGGCTGTCTAATCATTCTATAGACTCACACTGGGCTTGGAAATCGAGACTCAATTGGTCCTTGGTATTATTGCATAAATATTCTAACAATCTGCCAAAATGAACAAACACAATGCGCCTGAAAACGAAAGCCGAAGGATATCATACAGCGCAACGCAATGTAATGATCCACAGAATCAAATCTCGTTCTCCCTCCTCTCCTTAATCACCTCCCTCCTCCGTACCTCCCTCTCCACATCCTCAAGTCGTCCCTCCCACTCAGCCCAGCACTCTCCATTACCCACAAGCCCAACCTCATACCACCGCTGCAGCACACGAGCCATCCGCACACGCAATTCAGAGATGGCTTCAGCTTGTTGTGCCTGTGTCTGCGCGAGGCGGTCCAATCTAGGTTGGAGCTCAATCAGCGCCGCCGAACTATGGGCATCTGGAACAGGTAGGTCATTTAGGGATGTAAGTCGCGAAGCGGTTTCGGGGAACGCCGTGGCATAGGACAGGACGATCGAGGCGAGGGTGCGTGTTGAAAGGCCTTGGGGAATTTCTTGGGGTGGTGGGGATTGGAAGAGGTCTGGAAAGCGATCATCTGGAATAGAGGTTAGTAAATTATGACTGAGGGATTGAGGACGTCTGCAATTGCTGTGGCATGGGACAGAGTGATCTGGTGATGCGCGTGGATTGCATGTCAACAATGGACTGGGCGCAACTTACGGAGTTGGATCACATCCCGCACAGCCGGGACACTTCGGCCGAGTTTCTCCAGCTCTCGTCCTAGGCGGGCGACACGGCGTGACACGGTCTCTTCGTGCGAGGCGGGCTTCTCGGGCGCGGTAGGAATTCCTGTCCACTCCGTGGCGCCAGTCAGGAGGTAGGAGAGGCGGCGCAGACGCGCCTCGAGGAGTTCGATGGTCGCCCCGGCCACGACTTCACTTTCTAGTGACATTGTATGCAGTATGAAATAGTTCAATGGAGAGGATTTGGTGGTTGACTTCGTTGAGGTCGACTGAAGCTGGTGCAAACACGGCAAATGTGGGGGAATCATGCGAGCGTCGGTCACAGGACACGAAATAGTTATGATAATCCGGTTAATCAGCCCAAGGAGGGCTTTAGGCTTAGGGCTTTGGGTAACTAGTTATGGCCTAGAAATGTTCAATGCCCGACTTGCGGACTTTTGGCTTCAAAACCTGCAGTGGTTCTCGATGTCCGCGACGCGTTGGTGGGTTTTCGCTGCTAAGTTGTCAAGGGTCGATTCTACGTGCAGAAATTCGACGGCGTCAACGTTGTTAAGGAAAATCAACCACTGACTTTTCCGTGCGTTGACCTGTTTAGCGAACTCGGTGGGAGAGTCAAGGTAACTTGGAGCGGTGCAGCCAGCTTATTGTAAGCTGCGTGCGCCTGTGCTCGCTCGTCTGTAACGTCATGCGCTTCTTGCCGTAAACGACTATCTTCTGCAGATATTCATCTGGAGCATGTTTCTCATAGAGAGTATATTGAATTCCATTATAAAGGTTGCTAGAGTAAATAGTGTATTATGCGTATAGGAGAAGCATATTTAGCGACACCCGGATATTCGCTTCGGAGTTGTCATCCATATCAAGGGTAACGTTGATGACCCTTAAGACGTCTCCTAAACCGAGTTAGCAAAGGTATACTCTTTATTCCCTTATAGACTCACCTACACAATGTAGTTGGTAGATGACACGGTGCCACATTAGCCAGGGTAGGATCGGTGTCGGTCTGCTTCAGATGAAGCAACGTCTCGGCTTCCCGCCAGCTAAGAGATGATATAGCGATGCTAGGTGGCTTTACCGCGGCCTTGGTCTTGTCCCCGTTGGTCTCGATGGCTCGCTTGAGGTCTGCTGTCGTGGCTATACTGCGGAGGAAATTCTTGAATATTGTAGTAAGCTCCTTTAGCGTTGGTGCTATACTGGAGGTGACTTCGAAGATAGAATGGTAGAAAGCAGAATCATGGAAATCACTAAAGAGGGTAGAAGAGGGTCGGTAGGTAAGTGTTGGTGAGGAAGGAATACTAGTTCAAGGAATAAATAACTAGATAATGAAACTAAAAGAAGATTGAAAGAAAGGTAAAAGAAAAGTAATACTCAAAGAGGAATAAAATAATACTTTAGCGAATCTTCCCTATTCCTCATCCACCCTACACCTAGCAGATCGAAATTACTTACAGCGACGTATTTTCATCGGCACTCTAACCTACTCCTAATCCTCACGATACCCTCCACCTTGGCCTAAATTTGCTCCTTTTAATTACCTACTTAGCTGATAGCCATCCTCCGTTAGGGTCGGACGACATATGCGGAGATATTGAAGCCGCACATATTCTTCCCAGATCTCTTATGAGTTACGACCCTTCGGTACTTTCCCTAGAGCTTTTTTGTTGAAGTACACTAAGTAGAGCAGAAAGGTCCAGATATTACAGATGTGGGAGGCACTATACCGATTTTTCGCTAACATGCTAAAAAGAAAGAGGGCAACGAAGCCATAAGCACCTTGCGCACTCGCGCATCTGACCAGGTGGTACTTTGGGCAACTCTCTTCATGATGTCCGCTGCCAGGCCCGCCGCTTTTTCAGCGGATCTCGATACTCACGGGGATATGCGTCGAACACGTATGCCTCTTGACCCTCCGATGATCATCCATGACCATATGCTTTTCTGGCTTCGTTTCCCTCTTTCTTCCTAGCAAACATCCTTCCAGTCACACGGAGCTCAAAGATCAACGACATCGAAAATGGCCTCACCCCACACCATACTATCCACTGTGCATTCGGATACTCCCAAGGGGTCAAACCGATGAAGAGAACAAACGCATAGTTGGTCCGAGATGGCGTCTGATCAATCTCCGACGCATACTCGGGAGAATACCTCCCAGACCCGTGAATTCAGTAGCTCGGCCGGCGACGATATCCCCATGCAAGGCTGCTTGGAAGCTATGAGGAGAACAGCACAGGAAGCCCCACAGATAACCTCAAAGTAGCGATGTTGTCGTGCTGCCTTGATTTCGTGTGCGTCGTGTTGGCCTTATCCTTATCATTGCCTTTTTGTTTATACACCTTTACTATGTGCTCGAGTATCTACCTCGAGGCTAGCTGTGACGCTTCCCATGATATTCCTCATGGCCTCCTAGCAGCCTTGCATGGGGATGTCGTCGCCGGCCGAGCTACTGAATTCACGGGTCTGGGGGGTATTCTCTCCTGCCCAGCAGAATCGGCAACTTTTACCTCTAGCCTCTACTCCAATCAGCCGCTTACAGCGGCCGGAGAGAAGAGAGAGATCAGCCAAAACTTGATGGGATTTCAACATGCCAAGGGCCGGCCATGTCGGGGGGTGTTTACTGGCTCACTATTAGCCCATGATAGTACCACTGATCTGGGTCTCTGTTTAGTACGCGGTCGGGGAATCTGTTATGGCTTAAGCTGTAAGCTACATCATTTGGCTAGAAGCCATCGGGATTGATTAAGTATCTTAGATAACACACTTATGGTCTGGTTTATACCCTCTATCTACCTATTAGTTTATGATAAGATGCTATTAAAATCCCAAGGATAATCTATATTTAGATTTACAAGTAGACATACGGGTGGAGTCAAAAGCACCCTAGATATCGTTGTACTATGTACCGGAACTACTGCTCTACGGATCATTTATTCATCACTCGTACGGAGTAGTTACATTAGGCGGGTTCACTTCCTCACGTTTTCCACGTGGTCCGGTTCATTACCGTCGTTCCACTCCATATCATCATCCAAGGCCTGCGATGCCGCCGTGTAGCCGGTCGAGCCTAGTAATCGAGATCCTTCCTTCTCTTGCATTTCCTGGCCGGCACCACGATCGTTGTCCCCGGATACCTCGTAGTCAAACACATTCACCTGATGTCCGCTTTGAGATGTCGATTGCTGCTGCCGGCCGGCGCCTTTTTTTGGCGAGTATTGAGACTCCCCGCTTGTGTCGATGCTCTGCTCGCACTCGGCTGCGAATAGTTCGTTGTCTTTGCTCACGAAACCCTGTTTTTCCAGTGTCAGCAGATGTCGAGACCACCACCGATCTAATCTTACCCTAAGTGGATGGGGTGCCGATTCCACCTTGGCATTCACCGCATAGTCATTGGCATAGACAAGAAGGACCGACCTCCACTCTTCACGAGCGGCCCGAAGGACTTCAACTTCGCGGACCCTGTGGGCCGTGTAGCCGACGACATCGCCGTTCTGACTGGCAGATTGATTGCCTAGGCCTTCCCTCTTCGCGGCCTGTCGTGTTTTCCCATCTTCGATCGAGAAGCTAATGCGCCACCACTGGGGACCGCCGTCGTTATTGTCATCCATGTCTATTAAATCGCCTGACTTGGCGGCGTCGCTGGTTCTCAAGACGTAGGTGACATGTGGTTCGGTGCAAACTCCGCGCAATGTGTATTTGTGAAGAGGAGGTTCCCCCGGGGTTGGAGAGGGCTCGGTGAGCTTCTTAGAGTAATTACGCATGGTCTCGAGAGCTGTCTGCTTCTTTTCCTCTAGCTCTTTTAGCTTCGCTTCAAGCTTCGCAGAGGCCGCTTTCAGCTCGTTGACAAGCCGTTCTGCTTTTTCATTTGCCACTTCAGGGCTCATCGAGGCATCCTCTGTAGCCAGGTTCTTCGCAAGAACGATAGGAACTGCGGCGGCAGCCTTTTCGAGGATATCCTTCCGAGTCAAAGTGCCCACTGGAGACCGCGGATGGGTCAGACGGCGCACGACCTGCTCCAGGCTGTCGATTTCTTCCTGGACTTTAAGTCTTTTGGTGCGGAAATCACGCGAGATCTCTCGACAGCTGCTGAGGTATCGGTCTGGATAGAACACTGACGGGGTTTTCACATCCACAGACTTGGCATTATCGGGAGCATCCAGTTTCATCACGAGGACATCTCCGACACTCTCCAGCCATACGTCGTCAAGTTCCTCACCGGGGCTGTCACTCCATATCGCAGTGTCCAAGACATCATACAAAGTTTGTCCGTGATCTGACTCAACAACAGGGTTAAATGTAAAAAGCTCTTTCTCAATGGGCGCTTCCCCTTCGTCTACTTCAAACGAAGAGTTTTTGTAGGCATGCGACATGAAAAGCGTTGCTAGTGGATTGTCGGGGTCTGCCCGAATCGCAGCATCATGCCACGTCTCAAGGAACCGGGTGACAGCCTCCTCTGAGTCGGAGGAGTGTGACGTGACGTGCTTTAGGTTGGCCAGCGCATCACTGCTTCCAAAGGCGCGTTGCGTACAGTCCAGAAATGCCATCAACCGCTGTGTCTCGTGGATGATGTCATCCCAGTCACTATCTGCTTCCTGGCCTTCATGAACGGTAACAATTTTCGGAAGGTCAATTGCCTGTCCATTCCACCATTGCGGGTCGTGACCATAGTCAAAGAGAACCTTGTTTCGCAGCAAGAGGGCTTCGCGCGCAAGAGGGATTTCATGGAGGATGGTGAGGAATCCTCCCAGGTAGAGGTGATCCTGTGAAGGGCGGATAAACGCAGGTTCTCCGTCCACTCTCTTGCGGTCCTCGGGGTCGGGGCTGATCACAACTTCTTCGGAAGAGGTGTTGAACAGGGTCATGGCCCAAGCGCCCTCTTCGTAATGATCGCGTGTTGCTTTGCCGAAACGCACATCGCTCTTGGTCGTCACGCCGGTCTCCTGTTTGCCCGACCCGAGGGACATGGCAACCGCCTGTTGCAGTTCCTGTTCCTCGCGCTCGGCCAGGCTCAGTCCTTGCAAGGTGCCGCCTGTGCCTGGCTCCCAATCAGCAGCTGTTGACTGGTAGTGTTGGGGTGCTCCTCACCAGTGGAACCCTGTGGTGCTGCCGTGGCGGATGCATCGAAGTCAGCGCCTTGGGATATTTCATTCATGTTGGCTCGTGACGGAGGGCGCGAGGGAGGGGCCGTTGCGGGTACTCGAGGCGCACTGTCTTCCTGGCCAACTGAAACCGAGTATGTCAGTCACTGGAGTGCGCGGATAATTAGAAAAGCCATACAAGGTACAATGTTCTCATTGTAGAAGCTCGATGTCTACATTCGAAAGAGCTAGTCAGCTTCAAGTCCAGAACTCCGAGCCCGCGCATCACCGAGTTTTCACATTTGTATGGGGGCCTGTCGGGTCTTCAAAATAGGCGTTGATCGCTTTCTGTGAGTCGAGATTATTGGCCTGCGACAAAAAAGTGTCAGTCATTATCCCCTGAAAGAGTTGAAGGCATTCGGGACCTTCAGGAAGCTGATAGCTTGCTCGCGCGTCGTGCTGGTAAAGCTGACAAAGTTGTTGATGGCGTCCTCGGGCGGTTCGTAGTCCATGACTGTAAAGGGGGCTTCTAAGCCAGGTGAATACAAGTCAATCAGTGGCCAAACATGACCGGTGTCAAAGGAGTGGAAGGGTCAGGAAGCGCGAGGTGGAGAGTGGGCAATCGCATAGCTTTCCCCGCCAGGTGACGCCAAGCCTTTGCCTTAATCTCCGCGGGTTTCACGCCTTGGCTGAACTAACTATGCCTACTCGTAAAGACATGGAACCTTAATCCTTTTAATCTTGGTTTCTGTTACATGATTGCACTAGTGCACGCTGTCACTTGTGACACTGCTCACTATCTACTCCGCTGTTTCAACATAGGTCACTGCGTATAGATCAATGTCTCTTCTAAGGTTCCCCTGTTTGCTGTTCATCAAGCACCAAATGGATAATTTCCTCTGTCCTCTTGGCTTGGGTTTGAAGCCATCGCTACATCTGTTTATAATATTCCAAAACAAGTCTTCTTGTTGGATATAAATAGCTGCTGTAGGCTCAAGCTGGGTAGCTAGATAGTCCAAGACCTGTAGATATCGACACTGTGCCTCTGTGTTGGCCATTAGATCTTTGGCATTATACTTAGTTTAGATGTATAAATGAGACTAGCCATTGTCAGAAAGCAGCATCTTCGCACAGTAAACAGTCCAGAGTACTACCCACCCTATCATGATTGCCGGCGGTACGGCATATCTTTCGGTATATCCGTCCCTTTCACGGTCACTTTAAATTGGAGTTGCTATTTCCAAGCTTGCCTACGCTTAGAGCCGATTATCTCCGTATTTAAGAAGACTACGGGCGGAAATAGCGGCCAGTAGGCCACATCAGATATAGAATATTTTCTGCCGGCTAAATTTTCAAAAATTAGCAATCAGGTTTTCACCTTCTAACTACACTACTTTTAGGCGAGTTTTCTAGTACGATTTTGATCATTTATATCCATAAAAACGTAGTAATATCTATTGATAATGTAGGTGTTATATCAAAAAAATAGTTTCGCCAGATTCCCCCGCTAGATTCCCCGTCAGATCGTACGCCCCCTACATACATCGTATATCTAAACCTCGTCCTCCTGCTACTATAGCCTACGCTACGGCTAGGGCTTAGGCTTATCCTAAGTTAGGTCTACCTTAGAGTATATCCCCGGCACCTCGTTGTCCGCACGCGAAGTTGACTAAGCGTCCGAATCGTCTATTAGACCGATGACCTCCGCTGCGGGTAAAGGACGAGGTAGGGCAGATGGGCGGCTACGTGTGGCATTGCTATATACGAGGATAAGATAAAAGGAGAGTTTTGAAAAGGCCATTGGGATGTTTATAAACATAAGAGTTGTAAATCCGCCTACGGCCTAACCGAAAAGGTAAGCGGTTGCTTGAGCGGTGAAAATTTAATATGATGTGGCCTACTGGCCGCTATTTCCGCCATACTCAAATGGCGGTCGGACTTAGTACGCCTGCGCACGGAGATAAACGTCATGGACTCCGCTGTGATGGGAATATTGGAAAAATATATAAAGACCGCATTGCATGCCAATTGGGTTTTACATTGACAACTTCCAATTTTGTTTAACTCGTCTATTATCAATCATGAGCAAGCTTCTCGTTGTTTTCGGAGCCAGCGGTCAACAGGGCCGCTCCGTTATCGACGCCGTTCTGGACGACCCGGAGCTTTCGAAAGAATACTCGTTGCGTGCTATCACTCGAGATGCTTCGCGCCCGGCAGCCAAGGATATGCAACGCCGCGGCGTGGAAGTCGTCGAGGCTGATGTGGATGACCCCAAGTCGCTCCCTGCAGCGCTGGCACAGGCCCATACCGTGTTCATTGTGACCATCTCGGTATATGATGAGCACCTCAAGACTCGGGAGTATCGCCAGACAAAAGACGTGGCCGACACGGCAGTTGCAGCTGGAGCCCAGTACCTCATTTACAGCTCTTGCGTAGCTGCCGAACGCCTCTGGGGACGACCAGTCACAGCCTTTGACTCCAAGGCAGATGCAGAGGCCTATATCCGCACCCTGCCCGTGAAGAGCGCTTTCTTCGCCCCGGCCATGTTTATGCAGAATTATCTCACCAACCAGGCTCCACGGCCGCTACCGGGCCAGGAAGGCGGCGAGACCACCTATGCCATTGCCAGCTTCATCTCTCCGGATGCGCCTATTCCATTGATCGACACCGTCAAGGATACGGGGAAGTACGTAGGTGCTATCCTCGCCAATCCGGAAAGGTATGCTGGGAGCATGTTCTGTGCTGCCACAGATTTCTATTCATATTCCGAGGCTGCAGAGATTATTACCCGAGTCACTGGAAAGAAGACCGTCTATACGCAGCTCCCGCACGAGCAGTGGGTTGGCTATCTTCCCCCGGGATATGATAAAGCCATGACGGAAATGATGCGATGGATTGAGAGCCCGGGATACTTCGGACCGCAGAGCAAGAAGGAGGTTGAGTGGACGGTGCAGCAGGCACGGGGGAAGCTTACCACATTCGAGGAATTCGTGAAGAGACATACCACCGACTTGTTCCAGCAGTGATATTCGCAATTCCAATCATCATTTCAGCCATGTTCCTAGCGACAGCTCTGATCGAGCTTCTAGCTGCGACTCTGAGTGTGGCCCCATTCTGCTGCCAGCTTGGATTGATGAATTTTCCTCATCTGTCAAATAAGTCTCCGTCAGCTCGCGATATTATTTGCATGTCACCATTTCTGTATCTCATAAAAAAATCATTGAATTCACGAACCGGTTATACAAAAGAGAGTCTAAAGACATCTTATAAAGAGAGTCTGTTACTATTAAAGACAGCTTACAGTTTGTTCTTCCAGGATACCCTAAAGAAGATGTCCATTTCTAAGCTTCCTAAGTCCGCGGTTACACCAAGAGGTTCAACCTCACAACTACCTAGGTACAGCCAGCATTATTGCTCTACTAGGTGCCAATCATTTGCCAATCCTTCTAACCTTTCATCACAAATACTCCGTACACCATTCTTCTAGTCTTAGGGAAAGTGATATAGTCGGAGTCATAAGCCAAGGGCGGGCCTCGGAGCTTCCCGACCCCGCAAATCGAAATGCGGGGAAGCTACTTCCATTCTTCACGCGAGTATAACAGCTTCTCATTCACATAATTTGGTTATTGGCAACGCGTCGCTGCGTATACATCTTCGCATACTTACACTTAGAGCCGAGCGAAAGTCATGCGGCTTCGATGATCACATTCAGGGATTGGAAAGCAAACATGCGTATCTACAGCGGAATACTCGGAGCTATTCGTGTTCGGGGTCACTCTTTTCTTAGGGGTCTGTCTCTTGGACGCAGGTACCCTCATGCTGTGCGAGGATACTTGACAGAGAGTCTTGCAAGAGGGCCCTCAGAGGTACGCTAATTCTTCTTCAATATATAAAGGCCTTTGGAACAAACAATCAAGATGAAAGCTAACATGATTTGTCCTATAGCCTCCATTGATTGAGTCTACTGTCGGTGATCACTTTGCGAAGATAGTGGCAGAGCATGGAGATAGACCAGCGTGAGTATATCCCAACCTTGGTTCATTACTGGTTCCATCCACGAACGCTAACCTTTGATCTCCCAGTGTTATTTCCAAGCAGCAAAACGACCGAGTATCCTATTCCGGTCTCGATACCAGAAGCAATGCCCTTGCACGTGGGCTACAATCGGTCGGTGTGAAGAAAGGGGACCGAGTCGGAGTCATGCTTGGAAACTCAATGGAATTTGCAGTGGTACGTTGGTGTCGGCGTTATAGAAAGAGAAGGGGACTAAATAATCCCAGGCAACATATGCGCTATTTAAGCTTGGTGCTATATTGGTAAGAACCACCGTCGTCAATGACAGAGGACCATCTTTGCTAACAATTCACCAGGTCCCGCTCAATCCCTCCTTCAACGCCATGCAAGTAGTTTCTGCTTTGAGCCACCTCGAAACCAGCCATCTTATTATTAGCGCCGAGTCCAATCTTCCTCGCAAAGATCCTCGCAGCAATGTACCCCTCCTCAAGCACCTCATTGAAGATCTCTCAAACCCGAAGGTGCAATCGGCTCTAGTTCCGTCGCTGAGACAGGTCATCCTCGTGGATAACTCCTCGGGTCATGTGGATTTGTCTTCATACAACAGTCTAACGCCATTCTCATCCATCATGTCCTATATTCCGGCAGATGGCCGTCCTCTACCGAAGCAGAATCTCTCCCCAAACGACATTGTGAACATTCAATTCACCTCCGGTACGACAGCCATGCCAAAAGCTGCATGTCTGAGTCACCGCTCTATCGTAAACAACGGCTCACAAATTGGAGACCGTATGCTTCTAACTCCAAGCGACATCGTCTGCTGTCCGCCACCGCTATTCCATTGTTTTGGATGCATCCTAGGCTACATGGCAACGGCAACACACGGTTCAGCCATAGTCTTCCCGACCGAGTCCTTCAACGCCCGTGCTGTACTCAAAGCAGTCCAAGAAGAAAAATGTACCGCTCTATACGGAGTCCCGACAATGTTCCTCGAGGAGCTCAGTTTGATTGAATCGGGAGAGATCTCCAGCGAAGGTTTCCAATATCTACGAACGGGCATCGCGGCTGGAACCAGCATTCCCTCGGAGCTGATGAAGAAGCTTCACAGAGTTTTGAATCTCACCGAGCTGACAATATGTTATGGCATGACTGAGACCAGCCCTGTGTCTCTTATGACTACTACGAATGATCCTATAGATCGAAGGATCAACACCGTAGGAAGACTGATGCCGCAAGTGGAAGCTAAGATCGTGAATCCCTCAAACAAGAAACAGATCCTCCCGATAGACACACGCGGCGAGTTGGCTGTCAGCGGATACCTCCTCATGAAGGGATATTGGGGAGATCCAGAGAAAACAGCGGAGGTAATGATCGCAGACGATGATGGAAAAGTCTGGATGCATGTAAGTTTGCCTCTATCACCGATTATTTTGAAAACATCTAACCCATAAACACAGACTGGAGACGAAGCTTCCATGTCACCAGATGGCTATGTCACCATTACCGGCCGCATCAAGGACTTGATTATTCGCGGTGGCGAGAACATCCACCCCCTGGAAATCGAAGACTGTCTGTTAGGCAATTCTGCGATTGGCGATGTATCTGTCGTTGGTGTTCCAGATGAGCGATATGGTGAGGTCGTGGCCGCTTTCGTGATTGCACGAGAAGAAGGCCCCAACTCCATCACTACGAAGGAGGTCCAAGAATGGGTTCGCAAGAGACTAAGCAGTCACCTCGGTAAGTACACTCTTGAGTCCGTTCAAAGGGCGATTTCAGAGCGCTAGGGCCCTTATTAACGTACTCTGGCAGTGCCTAAATACGTTTTCTTCTTGGGACCATCAGATGCATTCCCTAAGACTGCGAGCGGCAAGATCCAGAAGTTCAAACTTAGGGAGCTGGCAATCAAGCTCCTGGCTCAAGAGAAAGAACAGTAACCCTCTTTATGCCTTATGTGACGTGTAAATATCATCTAGAGCACACAGACTTGGCTGGGTTGACGGTAATAGAGATCCTCACGCGCAGTCCTCTGCAGTCAATAAATCGACAATTCTAAAGTTTATGAGAATATCTCACGGGTGTAAATTGGGAAACTATTCTGATGGGAGCCGGGCAGAAGCATGAAAATATGAGATACGTTCTGATAGGGCTCGGTCGACATCCAACGGGCCAGCTATCTGGGTTGGAATGTCTCCAAGTGGTAGGTTGAGGGCCCCGGTCCGTCCCGAGTCAGACACAATCAGTCGGAAAGTAAGGCAGTCCATCAGGGATGCCTGTCTGCTGATATCCTTCCTGGATCTCAGTGTCTGAAAATTGGCTATTAGAAGCCAAGGCCTTGTACCTTTAGTGGACTTCAATTTGACAAGGCGGCCCGGTATGGCAACAGACCCGGGATAATGGATCTCTTTCGAGTCGAAGACCCTTCAGTGTGTATCCGGGTATCCAAGCTTCACAGAGACACGAGGCAAACAAAAGCGTGTGATAGATTGGTAGAACCTGCAAGCAATGCCCATAGAGCTGGAGCATTACTGCAAGATTCCTTCCATCAAAAATCTTGAACGCCCGTCTCGCCCTGCAGTCTCGACCGAGCATCATCGCCACGGGTATCATCAACCACCCACTCAGGCTCTTCATCCTCGAAATATTTGTCCTGCTCTTCGGTCCAATCATCGTACTCATCATTCTCATCCACGGTCTTGTAGTCAAAATCAGTGTCATCGCCTCTCATGAACCGTAAACCCATCTCCCATTGCCAGGCATTCTGTCCCTCCTCCTTGCTAGCAGGGATGTCATCACGATCCTCGGCAAGGATCTCCCCGTCAGGCCCACGAGTATAACTGAGCAATGCGTTGGGGTCCGGGTTCGCAAGAGCATCCATCTTAGCCTCAGAGCGCTGCATATCTGCTTCCAGTACGCCTGAAAACCCCTTTTCACGGCCCTCGGCCTCCCTCTCTTGCGGTGTCTGGAATCGGCGGATAAGGCGATCGTACAGCAACGGGTCTATAAAGGTAGTTCCACATCGGTTAGCTCAGATTTTACTTTCTGCTGCCATCTCGCAGCACTGGAGCCATCATCCAGGTTGCAGCTGGTAGCGAGGAAAGAGCAAGCGGACCGGCGAGCTCAAGATCCGCTGAAAAGTACTCTGGGTGCAGGTCCAGGTACCTCTTCCGACGGTTCTTCACTTGGACTGAAGGATGCGCATCGCCAGATGCATTGCTGGATTTGAAACCCGAATTCATAGGGAAAAGTGGCATCTTAAGGTGTTGTAACGTGGTGTGGGGATGAAGTGAAGTTGGGAACGCGGAAGTGAGCGGCAAAAGGTTATTTCTGCCATTTCGCCGCTTTTTTTCCTCCTGTTTAGTATGTTGGCGAATTGAGTCTGTAACTCAACTATTCTGTTTGTCTGTGTTGTCGGGGATCCCTTGTTTCAGCCATAGTGTCATGTCTAACTTGACACGATTCTCGGGCTTTTACTAATACATCCTTGCAGCTCCGTCTTGGGTCGATTCCCGCATCCAAAGATTCGATAGCTCGGACATCATGTCTATCGAGGAGCACATTCGGCGAGTCGACTTCTACCGACTCGGTAGTGGTGCGGCCTTGCTGGTCCTGCTGGCTTTTTACTCCCCTGTCATGCTGCTGGTGCTGTCCCCGACGTATGGCGCCCTGCCCGCCCATATCTTCCATGTCTATGGCCTGGGCGTTTTCGCAGGAGCTGGATGGTTCTTGAAAGATCATATCCAAATGCGTTTCGGTCGATTGGCCGCGTATATGCTTCCGGTCCTTGCTTTCTGGACGCCCACTCTGCAGTACTTTGTGATGCAACAGAGCTCTAAGCTGGGAAACCCCCTTGGTCCTGTGGTCACGGAGCTGTTTGGCTACTACCCGCTAGCTCTGTTGACTGTGGCCGTTGCAGGTAAGCAAATCCAATACGCCCTGCATCTTGAGGGCATGGGTGACGTTGCGGTGGAGCATGTGCCACTGCTGGGCTCCTATTTCGTCTACTCCATAGGCGAGCATTTCGCCAAGGCCCTCCTCTCTCGCGCAATTGGCTTCACTGTCGTCTTCTCTCGCGCTGGTCTGCAATTCGTCATTGCGATCTTGTACGCTGCTGTCATTCCTTCTAAGCTGCTCCTTCTGGCCATCCCATCCGTGCTCTTCTCGATCACATCTGATGTCCACCTCGGTGGTATCAGCGGTGTGAACTCTGCTATTCAGAACGAGGGCTATTCCATTCTGGCACGCCAGGAGTCTTACACGGGATATCTCTCGGTTTTGGAGAACCACATTGACGGATTCCGGGTGATGCGATGTGACCACAGCCTCCTCGGTGGACAGTGGACTAAGGGGGCTTCTGGCTACCATCCGAAGGCCGAAGATCCTATCTACGCTGTTTTCACCATGCTCGAATCCGTCCGTCTGGTCGAGGGTAGCCATGGAAGCCATCGGGTGGACGCCGGCAGCAAGGCTCTGGTCATGTAAGTACTTGCATTCGCGTTCTCAGGGTCACAGCTAACGATTGCGAAATAGCGGTCTTGGAGTCGGCACAACACCCGCTGCATTCATGAAACACGGCATCGACACTACAGTCGTGGAGATCGATCCTGTTGTGGTTAAGTTTGCTGAGCAGTATTTCAACTTCCCCTCCAACCATGCAGTAACCATCGAAGATGCAAGGAAGTTTGTCAAGCGGGCATCGAAGTCTCCATCCGTGCATCAATATGACTATATTGTCCACGATGTCTTTACTGGCGGTGCCGAGCCCGCCGAGCTTTTCACCGTCGATTTCCTTCATGACCTGAGCTCCCTGCTCAAGGATGATGGTGTCATTGCTATCGTGAGTTTAATCAACTTTACTTATCATTATCAGCTAGATCTGGGCTAACATTATGCAGAACTACGCCGGCGACCTCAACCTCTACCCAACAGGCCTCGTCGTCCGGACGATCCTGGCTACCTTCCCAACTTGCCGCATCTTCCGCGAGCATGCCCCGACTGGCGAGAACCTCGTGAAATCCGAGAACCCCGACTTTGTCAACATGGTTGTCTTTTGCACCAAGAGCACCAACACTCCGCTTAGATTCAGGAATCCTGAGCAGGCTGATTTCCTGGGTAGCGACTCTCGTGAGAGCTACCTCCTTCCCAAGCATGAGATTGACCCTGCCATATTCGATCATATCCCCCATGGTGGAAGACGCCTCCTTGTCGATAAAGAGGTTAAGAGACTGTACAAGTATCAGGACCGCGGTGCCTTGGAGCACTGGGAGATCATGAGAACGGTTATTCCTGCCGCTGTGTGGGAGAACTGGTGATCTTTATCATATGTATTGAAGAGCTGGAGGTTTCCGAGGCCTTTTATTCTGTTCTATTATCAATAGTAATTAAACCCTTCCAGCTGAACTAAAACATGCATCTATCGTGTGTTCTCTGATGTCCCAAGGCCACGGGGCTTTCTATGCCAGTGCGGTAGCGGCTAGCTGCGCTGCTGACAAGGGCATTCCTTATCTTGTAGGCTTTTCCCATATGCTATTCGGAAATAGCCGGTTCTCAATGAAACTACAGTAAGAGAAAATATCGGTATATTAGTTCAGATCAGAAAGACGATTTCGTATTGGTATCATTATCTAACACCCCGCAGAAAGCCATCATCTAAGAAAAGTAGAAAGGAAATATGCACAGGCCATTCCCCAACCTCCCTATACAGGGCCATAGTAAAGTCGGCAGAACCAACCGGCTCAATATGTACGCTCACAGAACTAAAATACAGCCTGAGAAAGATCACGGGAATCAAGCAGATGGGCTTCCACGGGGACTGCTACCGGGCTTCTTGACGAGGCCAGCAAAGAAGTTAGCCAGGGCTTGGTTGTGAGCTTTCTCGTCACCGGGGTTTGTGGGAGTGCCTTCTCTTTTTTGAGCGCGGCTGGTTTCGCGGTCCTATAGATGCGTTAGTAGCTGTTATTGTGAATTCATGATAGTGGTACATACGCGAAGCTTCTTCAGCATATCGTCTGCATCCACTTGAATACCACCCATATTGAATTGAACGGGACCGATATGTTCGTTGACCTTGCCCTCGTCCATGGGCGACATCTCCAGCTGCGGGACTTTTTGATTGGCGCGCTCTTTCTCGTCCTCGGCTCTGAGTTTCTCCAGGAGATCGAGTTGATCGGCGAGGAAGAATTGCATGTCGTTGGTCTCGATTTCGATCTTACTACCGCGGGTGGTAGCGGGCGGGTGGGCGATTGAGGTGTCACGCTTAGGGTCTTTGATGGTTTGTTCGAATACCGTCACGGCACTTGTACCATCATCTTCCCCCTCCGCGTCATCTGGGGGTTGATCCAGCGGCTCGGGAGGATCTTGTATCTCAATTGACCAGGCGGTCGAGGCTCCTTCCATATCGAATCCTTCACGAATAATCCGAATCTTACCCCAGGAGTCCCAATTTGCGGGCACGAGGATCTTGTCCCGGTCGATCACATTATGTTTTAATGATTGGCGTTTCAAAAGAGAGTGGATTCCCAGTGAAGAGTGGATCAGACCCTGGAGGGAGTTGGCAAGGAAAGGTGTGGTGTAAATGAGCGATGCGCCGTCTGCTTCATGTTAAAATCAACCCTCGAAGTGATGGAGGATGGCTCACGCTTCAGCAAAATTGTTCGCAGGAACTGTAGGATGAAATCGAATTGCTCTTCGTTCCAGCCATGATCCTTTTCAAGTTTCTCGATTTTATCGGCCTGAAGAGAATACGTTAGCGAAACATGCCATGCGCGATAGAGCTGAACTGGGTCTGCATACTCCCTGGCAGACGACACACATCGGGATACCGAGTCCTTCATCCCACTCGCCAGGTCCCAGGGGTATTGTGACTGGTCCGCCAGAATTTGGCAGACCTCCCGCCGTAGCAGAGTTGGCATCCATTCCTCGTTTGCGGTCGCGCCATTCCGTCATGGTCTCCTCCATGACGATCTTTGTGTCATCGTCGAGCGAAACGAGGACAGAACGAAGTAGACGGACCCATTCTCGTAGTCTGCGGATCCATGTCCAGGGATCAGACCAATCCAACAGGATAACAACCAGCGTTTCCGGCACGGATTGAGGGGTCAGGAGAGGCTTGAGGAGCGGTGCAAATGACGGAGAGGGTTCGGACAAGAGGTAGGCCGAAACACGCGCCAGCGTATCTTTACAGTTCAAAAGTTAGCCTAGCCTAGCCAAGCTATAGAGGGAGTGTTCGTAGCCGTACCTTCTTGGTCGGTGTCGAGTACATCTCGATATGTGTATCCCAGTGCAAATTGGTTGGCAATCGGCGGCGTCTTCCCCTTCCGTTTGTCATTCACTAAACTGGGATCTGCCGATGTGTCTGCAGAAAAGGTTTCAAGAAATTCCCTTTGACTTTCCGGGGTACCTCCTATAGTCAAAGTCAGTAAAATGCGGCCCAGAAACCAAGTGGGACGAGAGCCAGCGGGCTTGACCACGAACCCAGGATCAAAAGATTCTTTTCAGGCAAGCGCTTTCCATTGGCGACACTGTCTAGCAGTGAGGACCAGATATTCTTCTTCGATCCATCCTTGCTGGTCGGCCGACTGTTCATACCAGCCTTCGATCCGCGCTTCGGACTGGAGGGCATTGTCTAGTAGAGTGCCACCATATGTTAGGAGGCATGCACCATTCCAAGCACTTCTTTTCTAAGCGTCGAACAACGGGAGCGCGTAAAGATGCCGGATTGGAGTCGGGGCGGAGGGGGTGAGGTCGAACGCGCAGTCAGGGGAATCTGGAGATGAGCGGGTGGAGATAACACGCGGCGTTGAACAACACAGGAAAAGGCGATTTCAATCGTGGGATCTTAAAAAGCACCGGGTAAGAACAGTACACGACGTCACGGAGGGTCGCAGCAGGGGGTTGAGTAAACAGATGATTTTACGGTTCCGCAGATGCTCCGGGTGGAACCCTTTTTGACCGCGTGGAGCTTCGCTTTCTTCAACCACCACCACCACATCCACGCCATGAACGCCATTCGCCAGGTCCAGCAACTCAACAAGCGTGAGCTTGAAAATGCGATGTAAGTTTTCAACTACGTTCAAGGTTCTTTTCTGTTTTCTAGCCCCGACTGACCACGCCCTGTCCAGACCACCAGAGGCATCATGGCATGCAGACTATCGCGACACAGCATACATCTACATCGGCGGACTCCCATTCGACCTGTCCGAGGGTGACATTGTAACCATCTTCTCGCAGTATGGAGAACCGGTTCATGTCAACCTGATCCGCGACAAGGAAACGGGCAAGAGCCGTGGCTTCGCGTTTCTCAAATACGAGGACCAGCGCAGCACAGACCTCGCAGTGGACAACCTCGGGGGTGCAACTGTCATGGGCCGTATGCTACGAGTGGACCATACGCGGTATAAGAGGCGCGATGATGAGGAAGAGGATAACAATGTCGCAAAGCTTATGGGCGATGCGGCTATCGACGAAAGCAAACGGGACGAAGATGGCGACCGCAGGCAGAGAAGAGGCAGTGCTGACAGGGAGGAGCGACGGCCTATGTTGAAGGAGGAGAAGGAACTCCAGGATTTGATTAACAACCACGACGACGAAGATCCCATGAAGGAGTTCCTCATCGAGGAGAAGAAAGAGGAGGTGGCGCTCGCGATTGAAAAGTACAAGAGTAGTGAAAAGAAGTCTTCCCGGCGCCGCGGTAGCAGAGAGCGGTCCAGTCGGCATAGTCGCCGGCACCGGTCTCGATCTCGCGAGCCTAGACATCGCGATGAACGCTCGCCGGGTCGGGAGAGAAAATCTCGGCACCGCTCACCAGAAAGAGAGGAAAGATCTAGAAGAGACCGGTCGGCCGACCGGTCTCGCTCGCCTGAATCCCGAAGACATCGCAGTGATCGAGACAGACATGATCGTCGCCGCTGAAAATTTTCGAATAAGATTGCTATGCTATCGACATGACCTACGGGATACGGGATCCCAAGTTTCTCAGATGGATTGAGCTCGGATATCACCGAGCGGCGCTATTTGGATCGGGCTTAAGTGTCCTTAAATGTGCTGCAAATGGTGTGACTTTGATCCTCGACCGTCTGCAACGATCTTCCAAGGTTATCCAGGTATTGCATGTCTTTTGATCAGCCCCCGAGATACCGTTTCCAGCCATCCCGCATACAATACCGCTTTCCGTCATCACCATCCCGAAGAATAAATTTCTCCCATCGCCCATCTCTGCCGGATCCAATAACCAGCAATGTCTGCTCGTCGATCCAGCCGATGACACCTTTGGGCGGCCGGCCAAGAGATGAACTAGGCTGCGCTGATCCAGGATTCAGTTCCTCGCCAATCTCAAAATGCGCGTTGGCGACCGAGTACACATCCGAAAACACTCGCGGGAGAAGGGGAAGTTTGCCCAGGATGCCCCATTTCTGGTTACTCCCTTCCTCGGTCGCTGAGGCCGGAGATTGGCTGCGGCGAATCATGTGGCGGGGATGGGGTATATCGAAGATATGCAGAGTGGACTTGTCGGATGTTACTGCTAGCAGGGTATTTGACGGAGAAAACGAGAGAGAAAATATCACCGCATGGTCTACGCCCCGACGAAGTTCCGCCAGTTTCGTATAGTTTGCCGTGGCAAATACTCTAATCAGAGTACCCTAACAGAATCTTAGTAAACGTAGCTGGTGCACGGAGGCAGTAAGAATCTTACGGCTTCGCTGGCGGTTGCCAGCACCTCCCCATCGGGACTCAAGGCCATAGCTCGCAACGGCGAACTATGAGCAGGTATGATGCTAATGTTTCCCGTCTCCAGCTCAATCGCCTGTACCTGTCCCGGGGAGCGACCCGGGAATGCAAGGAGCTTCTGCCCCAGACAAGCCAAGCCCAGCGGGTTATCCGAGGTCTCGAAGACCGATAGCTTCTTTGGAGGATTGGAGAAGGCGAACACATGGATACTGTTCAACAAGGCGACGACGATTCGGGATTTGGAAAGACGGACCCCAAGGACGGAGGTGCGGAACTCGAGCGTGATGGCGGCTTTTTGCTTTGCATCGTCCCAGATGACGAGCTGTGGTATACGATTAGTATAGGCGTTTCACGGGTATCGGACGCAATATGTACACACTTTGTTCTGAGGGAACTTGGGATTCCGTCCTCCGCCAACGAGAGCTAGATAGTTAGACTGGCCGAGCATTTCAACGACACCGATGCCCGCGTTGAAGTCTGCAGCAATGGAAGGTTAGCGGCAACGCCCCTGAAGTCGTACCGGCTAGGAAGAAGCTCACCTCTAGAGACCTTGAGCTCACATGGGTGGGAATTAAACACTAGATTCACAATTAGCCTCGATGTTCTCATTCAAGCTCCTGGGTTGCAGCTCCGTTGAGCTGCGCACATCATACCGCAGAAGCCCGTGTTTAGGCCCACCGAGAAGCAGCTGCTATCATTGTTAAAGGCGGCCGACAGTGAGTAGGGGCCGAGAGACTCGTCAATAACCTGACGGGTGTTCATTGTCACGCATGACGTTGGAGCAACCGGGAATGAACCGGAGGGAAAGTCAAGTCGAGGAGAGGCTACAAGCACTCCGCATATGGCAGATCGGCGATAAGAACGAAATGCGGGCGAAGCTCAAGGATCCACGGGTGCCTCAGGCAGAGAATGACTAATCTCCGGTGGGCAAGAGCGACCCACCGAGCAACGACCCCTGAATATACTCATTAAATGTTTATATATGCCACAAATGCATGATTGTGAATGATAGTGACTTTAGATAGCTATAGGATATGTGAAAATGTCCACATTTACCAACTATACAAGTAAACAGAGCCAATTGAAGTACAAAGGTGGTGATAAACTCACTCTGCGGAGAGCTGGAGCACAGCGTGTCCCGTGATTGGCGGCCAAAGGAAAGGGGGAAACACGGACTTTCCCTCGAACCCCCCTATGAGTTCGAACATCCCAATCCCTCCAACCTTCTCCAAGTTCAGGAGAGTCTCCGTCCTTCCTCTGTTATCCTGTCTTGCTTCGGCGTCTTTCTTTTCTTGCCCTAGTTATCTTTTTTCCCTTCCTATCCCACCATGTCGTCGGCTCTCAACGCGGTATGCTTCCCCTTTTACTCTGTTCCTGCCCCATACTTTTAAAAAAATGTCACCTGAGCTAACTTGAACCCCCCTCCGTGGGTAGATGAAGATTCGGCGCAAGAAGAATGTCAAGAAGGGAATCCAGTTCTGTCTGATGGTCTGTGGTGCTAGCGGTACTGGTACGCTTTTCTATTGCTTGTCTTCCCCCGTTTCCAGATCAATTGTCCATTAATCTCTGCTCCATTCAGGTCGCACAACTTTTGTCAACACTCTCTGCGGCAAGCAAGTTCTGGAGGGCAAGGATGCCGACGATGCTGCCAATGCCCACATCGAAGAGGGCGTCCGCATCAAGCCTGTCACTGTTGGTGAGTTGCGAGTCTTCGCCAGACGAATCATCCGCGAATGCTGACCCACCAACTTTCAACAGAGCTCGAATTGGATGAGGAGGGCACCCGCATCTCCCTGACCATTGTCGACACCCCCGGTTTCGGTGACCAGATTGATAATGAGGCCAGGTATGTCCTCGCTCACAACAACCGGTGGCTCCCTCCCCCACTAACACCCCTGAACTAGTTTTGGCGAGATTGTCGGCTACCTTGAGCGCCAATACGATGATATTCTTGCAGAGGAGTCCCGGATCAAGCGTAACCCCCGATTCAGGGACAACCGTGTTCACGTGCTGCTCTACTTCATCACACCCACCGGCCACGGCCTGCGCGAGCTCGACATCGAATTGATGAAACGCCTGTCTCCTCGTGTTAATGTCATTCCCGTCATCGGCAAGGCCGACTCCCTCACCCCCGCAGAATTGGCCGAGTCGAAGAAGTTGATCATGGAGGATATTGAGCACTACCGCATTCCCGTCTACAACTTCCCCTACGACATCGAGGAGGATGACGAGGACACCGTTGAGGAGAACGCCGAGCTCCGTGGATTGATGCCGTTTGCCATCGTTGGCTCAGAGGACTTTGTCGAAATTGACAACCGAAAAGTGCGCGCCCGACAGTACCCGTGGGGTGTGGTCGAGGTTGAGAACCCGCGACACTCGGATTTCCTGGCCATCCGCAGCGCCTTGCTCCACAGCCACTTGGCTGATCTGAAGGAGATCACCCATGACTTCCTTTACGAGAACTACCGTACCGAGAAGCTCAGCAAGAGCGTCGACGGTGCTACTCCGTATGTTCTACTATCTGCGCGTTTGATGACTTTGCTAATTCAAAGAACAGTGCCCAAGATTCCACCATGAACCCCGAGGACCTTGCCTCTCAATCTGTCCGCCTCAAGGAGGAGCAGCTCCGCCGCGAGGAGGAGAAGCTGCGCGAGATCGAACTCAAGGTGCAGCGCGAGATTGCCGAGAAACGACAGGAGCTGCTGGCCCGCGAGAGCCAGCTCAGAGAGATCGAGGCTCGCATGGCCCGCGAGGCAAGCCAGGGCAATGTCAGCGAAGCCAATGTAGAGGCTTAGATATACCCTGTCGACGATGCGGCTCATTCAGCGGGGCGTCGGTTCGCAATGTGATACCGTTTGTGCCAACATCATGGACTTCTGACACAAAGTTGGTTTTGTTTATGGGATAATATTGACTGTTTATTCACGTTAATAGCTTTTCTTTTCTTTCTTCCATGACTTTTTTCTTTCCCGACGTCTCCGCGGAGGTGGCAAGGTCCCATCATTAGACAACCGACCACCGAAGAGCACTATCAACTTGGGGCTTCCTGTCGCTATTCCCGGCGTTCGCTATCCCCGGGGCACATTGTCCTTCCTCGTCCCCCCGAGAAACGTCAATTCTTCCTTGGTCCATTTCCCTGTTTCCATTAATTACCCGGGGAAGTTTCTATTCCTGCTTTTCCCTGTGCTTGATTCCCCTGTCCACTCCCTACCCCTTCCCCGGGCACCTTAACTGTTTTTTGATCCCTGGCACCCTGTCCAAAGTCCGCAGCGCAGCAAGATTCCCTCGTCTCTTTTGTGTTTTGTGTTTTGTGTCTGTGGTTCCCCTTGTCTCAATCCTTGCTGTCTTCCTAGCCCGTTTAGTAAATGAGGAAGAAAAAGTATCTCGTCTGTGCTTGTCTTCGGTAGATGCCATAATATTAGCCGGGTATATCCATGGCTTGGATCCCAATGTTGATAGTTATGTATTTAACGATTTCAAGATTACGTGAATTCTGGATTCAACGTCGTTCTGGGCTGGGTCCTGTCAGTGTATAGGTGAAGGTCTACTCCTGAGACTGACATCCACCAATCTATCCATGGCCCTCTGAAACTACAATATATAAAGCAAACTTAGAAATAAATCCATATCAATGACATCAATGACATTGAAAATAGAAGAAGATACATCGAATCCAACGGTACAGAAATAAAGCTTTCGAAAATAAGAAGCATGGTCATCACTTCGCAGGCCATGCGGAGGAAACAAACAAGAAGATGGGGAGAAAATTGAATAAAAAGGGTCTTAAGAGCGATAAGATGCAACACGAAAGTCCAGGGAGAGGGCCACGCAAGAAACGAGCAGACACGCAAGAAGTGGTATTTGCGCTCCATTGTACACAGAAACGAGACAGAACAGGAAACCTCAGGTCTTTTGGGCAGGGAGAAATGTGGCGAGGCGTGTTGCCCGGAATTCCTAGAAGACATCATAGGAGACGGGCGGAGTGAGACGCTCAGCGCTTGGAGAAGGGAGGAGATGGGCGGGAGTGGATGGAGGGTGATATTAGGGCGTTGCGGACATCAAAGAGGCATGGCTCTTTTTTCTTCTAGTCTCTCTCACTAAGCAGTGCTTGCAGAGGGGCTGAGTCCGCGTGAGCGCACCGAAGCAGGGACGGAAAGGGAGAGATGGCGTCGATTTAGACATTGGCTGGTTTCCAGAAGTCCAAGCTGGCAACCACGTCCTCGCCCGATTCATCTTCATAGGCGTAGATGATCTCTCGAGTGGAAGAATGGAGCATTCGGATGTTCTTCCCCGTCATGATGTGGATCAGTTCACTGGTTTCAACATGCCGGATCTCAATGAAATTGGGCTCGAACGCCAGGATGTATGGGTAGGATAATGCGAATGCGGCCGGGTTGCCCTCCCATGAAATCCTCCAGTCAGGACGAGCACGCCATCCATTGCGGTTGACAAAGAATGAGAAGTCGCTGTAGTTGAGAAGGAACTCGCCATTCATGCGCTCGATGTGAATGGGCTTGACGTTCTCCTTGCGGGCGACGAAGTCAAGAGATGTATCGGCCTGGTCCAAAAGAGATTGCGTTTCGGTTGTTTCCAAACTGACCACCTCGAAACCGCGTGCACAGCCAACACACAATGTAGACCGCAGGAAGTGAATTGAGGAAGATTCCGCTGGGATGTAGTATTCCTTGAACGGCCTGAGTGTGTCCTGGCCACTCTGGAACATCTTGCTGACAGCGGACTTCTTCTTGCCCTTGGCCAAGTTGTCCATTGGCTCGTAAACCTTGATCGTACTAGACAAGGCTGAGGTCTTCACGGAGCACACGAGGTGCCGACCAAGGCCAATGCCTGCCTTGAAGAAGTTTGCATGGCCCTGAATCTTCTTCGGGCGTTTGGCCATGGCATTGGCACCCTCGGCGATTTCAAGGGCCTCCATAGGGTAAGAGGACAGGGTCTTGTTTGCCAAAACCAGGAGCAGTTGATACTCTTCTAGAGTATCGATCTGTGTGACTTGGCTGGCCTCTAGGACCCTTCTCGGCTTGGCCGATTTGTCCTTGGGCCATCGCTCAGAGAGATAAATACCGCTATCTGTTCCGAAGACCAGCTTTCGCCCACCATCTAAGAAAGAAATTATTCGTTAGCCAGGGAAGCTCACTTGGAGAAGAGGTTGAGTTCTGCATACCAACTGGAACACAACAGTTCACGCGGTTGATCGCCGTGAAGAACCTATCACTTAGGATCGTCTTGTTGTAGAAGTTGCTGTTACGTTCCCAGAGCTTTCTCTGCTGCTCCTCTACCATCTCAATAAATTTGCGACGCTGAGTTGGGGATGTGGCATAGAGGGTCTGTTCGTAACCCCCTTTACCAAGGTGTCGGAATGTAATTGGCAGCTGTCCATCTTTGGCCGGGGGAGGGTTCACGGTAGTCTTGTTGGATAAAAGGCTGGAGGAGGGTCTCTTCGAAATTCCGATCCGAGGAATCACCTCGTCCATTTGAGCAATCACCAGGAGCTCCAAAGGAATGGGTTTCTTGTAAACCCGATATTCCTCACGCTTGTTTACCACCTTGATGCGGACCAAAAGCACGGCATGATCGAAGAGATATGCTGTCACCTCAGAGCTTTCCGCAGTAGTCTTCTTAAAGGCCATCTTGGTGAGCATTTGCCGGTTCTCTTCAGTAAGCTTCAGATCCACATAGTCCCCAGGACCGAACTTCAGGGCGGCATTCAACTGCACCAAGTTGAAGTGGTTCTCGGCCTTTCCACTCTCGGTATTGACACGAGATAGGAAGCTCTTGATGAGCTTCACAGCCTTGGGAATATCCTCCTTGTCAGGGTTGTCATCGGCGGTGTGCTTCAGAACGGACTCGAGAAGAAGCGGGTACCGAGCAAGACGGGTCGTGGGTTTGGTGAGGTAGCCGTTCAGCTCCAGCTTCCGGGACTCCTTGAGACGCTCAGTGTCCTCCACGAACTTGGCAAAGCCCGGGTTTGAAGCCTTCTCCTTCTCGAACTCGTACTTTCCGTACAGCTGGTTGGCACCATATTTGATGAAAGGATCGAAACGAGGAACGTGCTGGAGGAAGATATCACCAACGGTCTTCACAATCTGGCTTTCCTTTTGCCGAGTGTTGAGTGCCTCGCAGAGGCCACCGTTGACCTTCAGCACCTCCAAACAGTTTCCAAACACAGTCCGGATGAACTTCTCCCGTCGATGCTCCGGGATAGGAGAATGATTCGTAGTTCCCGCTGCTCGCAATGGTCGCATCCAGAAATCGCGCAAATATTCCAAATCTTTAACGAAATCACGCTCGGTGTACATGATCTCGAAGATAATCTCCTGTCGCTTCTTCTCGCGGTCATCAATGGAATCCGAGACATCCTTCGGTACCATGTTGATCCACAATTTCTGGTTGTCATTGTCCTCGTCATCATCAATATGCAGGCTGCCCTTGGAGCCCGACGTTCTCAAAACCGGCTGAGGCTGCAAGTTCAACCGTGCCTGCTGTTCCAGTCGTCGCGGACATGCAATTGAATAACAGAGGCTGTCCCGAGTGCAAGTAGGGGAGTAACACTCGGTGAGAAGTGTGAACACACCGTCGACGTCCGATGTTATGCTGTCCTCTCCCATCGTCTCCTTAAATTGATAGACCTCACCAGGGGCATCTCGGAGACGATGGTCGTAGGTGACGTCGTGGAAAAACTTCTGAGCATCCAGAGCACGGCCCAGTAGAAGAGCGAGGTTGCGGTCGTTCGTCCTGATAATTGAGGCGATCAAATCCACTGCATCAGTTCCGGAGAAGGCATTCTGGTAGGAAAGGCCGTTCTTTTGCCGTTCGCCAAGTGATATCTTCTCGCGGAACACAGCGGCGACCCGAGAGAGCAGGGCAGGGTAGACCACAGGAAGCTTGGTAGTACTCCGCCGTGAGTTGTTCGAGACAATTGGGGACTGGCCGTTTGAGACCTGCGTTGCCTGACTTTGGACACTCATAGTACGGTCCGGGAGGACGGTCGAAGTCGTGGACATTGTACGAGACCGTGTTGAGGCATCGCTTGGTGGACGATTGTTGACGAGGCCCTCAATGACATTTGTCGGCATTGAATCGAATCTCGTTGGCGCCGGCTGCTCATGGCCGCCCGAGGGTGGTCGCCGCGCCGGGATGGACCTCCCACTGCTCATAATGTGAGCCTGGTTGTGGTCCGTCGCGTAGGTGGTCATGGACATGGATCGCTCATTGGCATGCCGTTCTGGAACAGTGCGTCCAAGTTGAGTCATCTGGGAACTGGGATGGAAATAGGGCTCACGGCGAGAGGCAGCCGCAGAGGTGTGGTTGAAGTTGCTCGGCGGGATAGGCGGGCCGGGTTGGTAAGACGGCCCACTCAATTTCGCCAACGATCGTGATCTTGTCGCATCGGAGTTCAAGGCAGGAGGAGGCATTGGTCGACCCAAGTCCCGGGGATCAGGATACTGGGGAGCCGGTCCCGGTCTAGAATCAAGGCGTTGGGGTCGAGGGTACGCAGCATAGCGTCCCGCCGCCTGAGGATACGGTCGCGGCGGTTGATGTGCGGACATTGTCGCAGCCCCTGGGTTATATGCCTGATAGCCTCCACCTGACATCGGCGAAGGATATCCACTTGTTGGGGTGACGGGCGGCGGTGGTCCGTATCCGTTTGGCACTTGGCGGGTTGGTGGCGGCGGCGCTCTCTGGAAATGGGGAGGGGCCACTTGCGACGACATGGTGTGGGCACGACCCTGGGAGAACTGGGGAGTCTGCGAGTTCATCGTTTGTGATCGGCCTGGTGGAGGCGCAGCGCCAAATATATCGGAATATGCGGCATCTCGTTGCATGTTAGAGGCGGGAGCCCCATAGGGCCGGTAATTCCGGTTACGCTGGCCACCCAAGTCTGCCATGTTCACCGACCGATGATCGACGAGAAGTCGCGGTGTTAACGGATAGGAAAGCGATCGATATGCGGCAGAAGCAGAAGGGGCGAAAAAGGAGGTGGGTATTCCGAAATTCGATTGTAGAGAGCGTTCAGGGCGTCACAAGAGAGTCTGTTCAAGATCGTGGGGCAAGGGAAAAAGGGAAGAATGAAAGTAGCAATCCCAGCGAGGGACAAAGAACAAAGGTCTGTGGAGTCAAATAAGAATCGTCTCTGTGCAAAAGTGGTCCTTCAATATGCCATAGCTTGACCCGTCCGGTAACCTTTGAGGGGGGGGTTTGTTATAGGTGATTAAAAGTCGTAACTGAAGAGCGCCAGGACCCGAGAGCGCAAGAAAGTCCGGGCTCCTTGCGAGGTCATACCCTCAGCATTCCTCCAGGGCAGAAGAGGGTGGAAGAAATGGGAGGATATAGGTTAAGAGGAGGGAGTTAGGTGAGGGGTGGGAGGAGTGAATGTTGAAAATGCAATGATATGACACAGGAGAAGGATGAAGGATGACGGGTATCGGCGTGACAGGACCGGCTGACGGTGTTGGCAGTTGCCGCCAAAGCGGGCGGTCACGTAATGTCACCGATTTGGGGGAAGGGCTACGGCGGGCCAAGTGACCCTCAGTGACAAGGAGAAAGGCGGTTCGCTGTACCTGCACCTCCTCCTTCTCCGCCTTCTCTTTAGTCTCGCTTCGACGAGCTCTTATCTTTTGGATTCTCTACATATCTCCATTGTGTCATTGTGTCATCATGGCAGACAGCGAGTTGGCACCCAAGTTCGCCCCGTTCTTTTCCTTTGTGAGTGACCTAGTGAGCTCTTAAAGCTAGCAATGACACCACTAACGAGCTTCTCTTTCTAGGCCGGCATTGCCGCTGCAGTGAGTGAATCAAAGACATCCAACTGATCGAGGTTATCCCCCTGCTAACAACTGCTCGAAAAGATGGTCTTCGGGTGTACGTGACTCGACACGCTGGAACTAGCGCCTTGAAACTCGGGCGAAAGCTTACAACTTGACAGGCGCGGGAGCAGCATACGGCACGGCCAAGGCAGGCATTGGCATTGCGGGTGTGGGAACTTTCCGATCTGATCTGATCATGAAGGCAAGAATATTGGTGGTCCCTTTTGTTTTTGGTCATGGCACAGGCTAACAGGGTTGATTCTACAGTCCCTCATTCCCGTCGTCATGTCCGGTATTATCGCAGTTTATGGTCTCGTCATCGCTGTCCTGATCGCAGGAGCGCTTAATCCGGCATCCACAATGAGTTTGTACACGTATGTTGGGACACTGAGAGCACTTGGAGGTTGAAAGGGCTGACAAAGGGCTGATGTTCCGAATACAGTTCATTCATGCATCTCGCAGCTGGCCTGTCTGTGGGTCTCTCAGGTGTGGCTGCTGGCTACACTATTGGCATTGTCGGTGACGCGGTATGGTTCTTTCTTTCCTGGGGCTTTGTCAAGGTGATACCAAGCTAACGGCTCTCTCAGGGCGTCCGGGCTTACATGCAACAATCTCGGGTCTATGTGGGCATGATTTTGATCCTGATTTTCGGCGAAGTTCTCGGATTGTACGGGTAAGTAATGGCAAACCCTTAGACCAAGGTCTTCAAGGTCCTTTGCTAACGGCGTCAGTTTGATTGTCGGTTTGATTTTGAACTCGAAGTCTTGAGCGCGCAGTCTATTTTCACAATTTGTATGCACTGGCTTTTCCGGCGCATACTGACACCATATTTCCCACGCGATGCATCTATATCTGGTTGCTCCTCATGCGCGACAGAATGCGCCCGAAACCCGAAACCGGGATCGGGAACCGAAGACCGGAGATGGACTAATATCGAGATCTGGACTGTTGCTGTTTTAGTCTTATTTTCGGGGTGTATTATAACATGTTCGCATATAGAGGGTCGAATAAAGCAAAAGCCAGACTTCCGATTTATCATCGTAGTTAGCTATCCGCATATCCGTTCAGCCCCGCCATGGGATACGTCAGTGCTGTTAAACTCCCCTTTCCAACTCTCTGCCCCGTGCTTCCCTAACTACCCCCGGATTGTCTCTCTTCCGGAGATTTCCTTATGTTCTCTGCTTTGATCTAAAGGATCCCTCCCCGGACTCTCAGCTGAGTTACCGACGTGATTGGTGGCTAACCGGGCGAGTTCCTATAGTTTTTCTCAACCTGTCTCTGCTGAAAGACATGCTCTGTCAGCCCAATGGCGACCGGAACAGTCCAGGACTCGTCATCGAGTGAGCAGAGCAGCTCTGTCTCTAGTTCGATTCCTTTCAAAAATAACAGCATACGGCATGGAATCCACGAGAAGGAAAAGCACTTGGTCCAGTCCATCCGATCTGCTCCGCACAAATTAGCGCACCCGTTCCTTGTCACCGATCAAGTAGATGAGAAGCAAATATGCATATCTTCAAAAAATCTCGAGCTAAAGGATTTCAAGCTTCTCAAAACCCTGGGCACCGGTCAGGAACACTTCGCGACTTGTCGCACTCTTGTCGCATTGCTCCTGTGAACTGACTATGTCTTTTGGCTTTATTCAGGCACCTTCGCTAGAGTATGGCTTGTTAGATTGAAGAATCAGGAGGACAAGAACAAAGTCTATGCGCTGAAGGTCCTCCGAAAGGCCGATGGTAAGCGCTACACCAATCCTTAAACTGCGAGCAGCCAGGGCTGACCTGTTGGACAGTGATCAAACTGAAGCAAGTGGAACATGTGCGCAATGAACGCAAAGTTCTCGCAGCAGTCAATGGGTACCCATTCATAACGAATCTCGTTGCATCATTCTCAGACGAGCAGAGCTTGTACATGCTGGTATGCTTCTCTACCTTTATCCTATCTCACTACAGGCTAATCCGTCATAGTTGGACTTTTCCCCTGGAGGAGAGATCTTTACCTATCTGCGACGATCAAAACGCTTCGACGAAAAAACTTCGAGATTCTATGCCGCTGAGATCACAATGACCATTGAATTCCTTCACGATGACCACGGAGTTGCTTACCGTGACCTCAAGCCCGAGAACATCCTCCTCGATGCAGACGGTCATGTCAAGCTGGTAGATTTTGGATTCGCAAAGCAAGTGGGCAACCGCGAAACCTACACCCTCTGCGGCACACCTGAATATCTAGCACCAGAAGTCATCCATAACAGCGGACACGGGCTAGCAGTGGACTGGTGGGCTCTTGGTATTCTTATCTATGAATTCTTGGTGGGACAGCCTCCTTTCTGGGACCAGAATCCTATGCGCACCTATGAGCAAATTGTCGAAGGCCGACTGCGCTTCCCTTCCGACATGCCCCCAGCCGCACAGAACATTGTCTCGCTGCTCTGCAAAACAAACCCCACAGAAAGACTGGGATATATCTCCGGCGGCTCAAAGCGAGTCAAATCCCATCCATTCTTCGCAGAGATAGCCTGGGACGATCTCTTCTATCGCCGGGTCAAAGGCCCGATTATTCCCCGAGTATCACATCCCGCCGACCCGGGCAATTTCGAGGAATATCCAGCGGTCGACCCCCGGAACCAGAACATTTACACCGAGGACCTGAAAAAGAAATACGAGCCCCTTTTCAGTGATTTTTGAGTGTAGAAACACTCCGGCGCTCGCGCTTGGTTTATTTCAAACATCTCATCTCTGACATGGTCTAGCTGGGGACGATGGCTTTCTTTATGGTTGCTCAAACCTCTTTGCAAACGAGTTACCCTGTCATATTCTGGGCTTGCATCGTCTTTCATCCCAGTATGACGCCATCACATGGGCCCTTCTGCAGGGAACCGATCTCACGTGGAGCTTGACCATATTTGCCTATCCGGTCTAGGCCCTTTGAGCCTCACCAACCCTTTTGCCAATCCCCACACTCCGCATACCGGACACTGTTCCTCCTGCACTTTCTGTCCCTTTGGACATTTTCCCAGGAGCGTGTCTAGGGCTGGCCCACTTCTAAAAGAACGACAGCAAAGGAATCTATCTTGTCGCCAATCATGCTTGCAAACATTTCAGATTATTTCCCATTGGATCTTCCATCAACGACTGTAATTCACATCAGTCATTAAATGCACTTCAATTGGCCACCTAGTGATGCATACAATCATGAACCTTTGGTATTTTCATATCCGTATTAGCCCGCGCCGATGAGTAGGTATGTATTATCATCTTTGTAACCCCGAAATTCTAGTCGATATGCATTCCGGTTACAGTGAGTATAGAAGTTGAGAGTCCATTTGTACAGACCCGCCCATGTTCGCCTTCCATACCGGAAACAGAGATGCTCTTTCAAACCCTAATCACATGATATGGTAAATAAACAAGTTTCGTACCTACCCGTAATGATACCAGGCCATTTTTATAGATGGAAAGCTCTGTAATTAGAGGCCTGGAACTTCCAGAAGATTTCACGGAAGGGAAAGTTGATCGGCGTCGAATCCTTACCGCTTTAAGATAATACTTCTAGTGGGTATGTATGATCGTGTCACCAAATACCCGCGCTCAGTATCCTCTTAGTTTCTACCGTAGGAGGATTCATGGTGATATTCACCATTGTGTCATGATTTTGCTCTACATTAAGAGTTCGCGGTAGCCGGTCCCCGCTTCTCCAGAGATAAACATTGCGTGATCTTTTAGGGTTTGAAAAAGCATTTCTGTAGTTTCCAACATAGAAGGCGAACCTGGGCCGGTCTGTATTGATCTCTTCAGTAAGTGAGCCTCTCCGGCATCTAGAACATGAAAGGCAGACTACAGGGTATTGCACAAAAGAATTATGAGAATCATGTGTACGACTGATCGTGAGACATGGGCATGCGTACAAGCATAGAGCTGTTTAAGCCTATACCCTATCTTGCAGGGTATTGTGGCTGGAGGACAAGTGTGCTCTCGTGGGAGATGGAGGAAAAAAGGGTTCATAGACAGAATAGGGCGAAATCAAAGGGTATGAGCGGTTGAAGGTACAAATTTCGAAAAGCGGTAGGTTATCACCCTTGGGGTATTACCTCCTAGAGGCGTGGGTATCCGGTGACCTGTCGCCAGGTAGTAGTTGCAGATGGTGATGGACAGCGTAGGTGGCTGGGTGTACTTCGGTGTCGACTAGTTTCATAGTGATGGATCTGTTTTCCATGTGCCTGATATCAAGTTAGCAATGCTTCAACAATCAAATGACACCAAGATGAACCTACCGCCAAAGTTATGCTTCACAAAGGCCATGTCATCATCGGTGTCTCCAGCACCCATTTGTCCAACTCCAGGACTGAAACTCGTGATAGGCAAAACAACTGCATCACCGACCTTTCGATGAAGCTTTTGGCCACTGAAATCTTCATAGGTGACATTCTTATCCCCGGGGCGGATATCGAAATACTCCGGGTTGTTGAAGTAGCGGAAGATGGCATCAGTCCAGGCTCCAGGCCCGGTAAACTCCATGATAGTCTTGTCCATCTTGCCCTTTTTCAAAATGCCAAGTCTCTTCATACGCAGTGCTTCCTCGGTAACATACGCAACCATGTCACGCAGAATCGGGTGACCCGGCTTCGCGACGATGGTCCACTGACAGAACTGGATACGGCGCGAGTACCACTCATGCCAGTCCGGTCGATCTGGGTCGGCTTCAATGCCGACAATGAAACCGATCTTTGATCTGTCGAGCTCTTCCGGGAGCCAATAGTGTGCTGGTTTTAGAGCAAGTGTGTCAATGTCACTGTAGATCCCACCCCGCGCTAGGAGAACGAGGTAGCGGAAGAAATCCGCCTTCATGACCGCGAGTGGCATGGAGTCATAGGCCTCGAATACATCCGGCACAGAGCCATACAAATACCAGATCAGATGTCTCTGTGTATCATCGGGGATCACCTCGTGTGTGAAGCCCGGGTGGAGCTCGGTCCAGCTTGATTCCGAGGCACGCAGGCTCTCTTCGAACCAAACGGATGCCGGCGTATATTTCCATGTCTGCCAAATATATGCGGGGAAACTCCTCTCGAGATCGTAAGGGAATTGATATCGGAGGCGATCGCGTAACGGCGCAGAGCCGAAAGGTATCTGCCCTCTTGGCCTTGATTGCCTCCTCTGCTCTTTGAGTGAATCTGACTCCTCATCGAAGATCTCCTTCACAGGTCTGTATCCAGGCGAACCGGGGACGTCATCGGGGCGACTCGAGCGAATGACGAAGAGGAAGGTTATGAAGCAGATAGCGGTGAAAATAAGCTTGCGGAAGCCAGGCATAGCGGCGGTATCACGGGTCGAATTTCCCCTGTCAAAATTACGACAGCTACGCGCACCGGTGAGACCCGGGAGCGACGCCGTCCAGGTGCGCGGTTGGCACTGGGGAGCTCGACGGAGGCTCGAAGATGTCCGAACAAGAGGCGCGTGGGTGCGTTGGAATTCGAGCTCAAAGGTATCGGAGAATTGGCATGTCGGAAATTTTCAGGCCTATCGCATGTCCAGAAGCGTAATCCACGATGCGACGTCCGAGGCCGATCGGAAGGTACAGTCGTACCGCAAACAGAATAGGAGACACGGTCTAAACCTCGGGCCGATTCGGAGTCCGGCTCGGCGTAGATGGCAAACAGAGACAGCAGGAAGAATCAGCCAGACCGCGACAAAGGGGCCAAGCACGGTTTTTACGGCAGAAACGAGGATTGCGTATGCCACAGATGGCGGGAACCACATCGGCGCATCTACAGCCGGTTTGGTGGAGCCGCTCACGTGGCCCCGTCTTCCTTGCACGAGTCGTTTTAATCAAAGCTACGGAGTATGTAGTATGCATTTTATCTCGAGAACAGTTCAGTCCAAACTTTGTCCCCGCAATTCGCAATTCGCAATTCGCAATCCGCTCCCGTAATGGACAATGATCGCCCCGAACTACGAAGTGCCCGTTTGGTTCCGCAGGACCTCAACTAGAGCAGTCTGTATAAGTCCAGTGCCCAGTGCTGGTTTCGCTCATCTACGCAGCATGATTGAGATTTTGAGACTGCCGATCCAAGTCAGTCTTACTGGAAATATACTTTTCACAACACTCTCCGAGACCGACCAGAAAATCTCAAGTGAAGAGGTGCAAAAGCATCACTTAATTAGTTACCCCAAGGCTTATTAACCCTCAAGCTTCAAGATCATAGCAGTAAAAGGCACCTGATTGCTTAATGCTGCTGGTGTCCCGCCTGTTGCAATCTATGAACCGTAGAGCAGGAAGGTATACAAGCAGCGTAATTGAGGTAGCTTAGAGCACTCACATGCTGCCTAGTTACAACGATCATATCAAACAATATAAGTCTTTACAAAGCACCAGCTTAGAGATATGTAACCAGTTGATATTTGATATGCAAGTGAATCATCCCTAATCCTCCGGCAACCTGAAAAAGAAACAATCCTACAATACAGACTACATTCCAATGTAAAGCAATGGATTTACCTCACTATCAAGCCCACTGCGTCCTTGCCACAAGGCTCAGAGTAGGTCTGCAAGCAAGACAGAACACTCCTGGCTTCCCAGAAGGTCTGCAACATTCTCTACGCCAATCGTTTACCTCAAGAACCATAGGGTCCGCCCCGAAGGGATCGGGATTAATGAGGAGATAATTAGGCGATATTTGGGTGCTCAAAAAGGAGACGGTTGAACCGAAACCGAGGGGAAAAGATCGCTACGAAGCCGAGCGAACGCAGGAGACCGAGAGCCCCGACTGATCAGCCAAGACAGGCCTTTCAGATTGCCCTGTAGCATTCGACGCGAATCCCTATATGCACAAGAAAAATGTAAGGGAGGACACCAGCCTCGCAGAACTCTTCGTTCTTCGAGAACGAACTCCGAGTGCAAAGAAAAAGGAAATTTTTCATTTTTCATTCATCGCAATGCAGGTTTCAGAAAGTTGTTCCTGATAATAGTAGGTTGGGACCTCCATTTCTTTGGGAGTCCTCTAATAAACCCGCGCCGTCAAACCGCCATTGCAACATGAACCTAAACCCCACACATTTGATATCCCTTAAGCCGACTTGGACTTGACGGCCTCACGACCCTTAGCGATGCGCGCAAGGATCTGCTCACGGTCCTTGTCGAGGTGGAGCTTGGTGATGACGCAGTTGGAGGGGGAGATGCCGAGGGGAACGCTCTGGCCGTTGGTCTTCTCACGAACGACACGCTCGACGTGAACGATGTACTTCAGACGGTACACGGAGGTGATCTTGCCCTCACGGCCCTTGTTGGAGCCGCGCACGATGGTAACCTCGTCGTCCTTGCGGAGGGGGATGGAGCGGACCTGTTGGACGGAGTATTTCGTTAGAATCGCATTTCCCATAGTTCATTGCTGGTCGCCTGTATTGCCCGTCTTTCCAATTCCCAAAACCCTTTTCGGCCAGACCCAGATTGGAATCGATTCGGTAAACGTACGTTGTACTTCTCACGGAGCTCCTTGGAGAGGGTAGCGGACATGCGAATGCGGCGCTCGCTGGAGGGGGCCTGGAAGTGAGCCTTGCGGGACTTGCTCCGCGAAGAGGCGAGACCTGTTGGATTCATCGGTCAGTATAGGTGAAATTGACGACAATCGGTCGAATAACGACGGGCGATAAGAAGCACGCAGAGAACGCACCATGGTTGCGAACAGTCATCTTGTCGGAGCCTCCTGGGGGGTGTCGTGAATGGGCTCAAAGTGCACGGGTTGTCGTTGGTCGGGGAGGGAGAATCTTTTGTGGTGTGTTGAATATTGGAAGTGGATTGTGCGTCACATGATGTGCCGCTTAGAACTAGGGCTTGGCCTATGATTGGTGGCGGCTATGGACCCACTTAGACATGCGCTTTCGATATGCCTCGACAACATTACGCCTAAGAACTTTTCTACAACACTGCCAGGGTTGTATCTTGAAGCAGCAAAAATCAGACATACGAGGAAGCCTGAGAGATTTATCAATGACTTTATCAAGTTCAATTCAAGGAACTTGTTGGCTTCTGTGTTGCAAATTCGCCATGTCAATGTGGCATTGCATTGATCAACTGGAACTTGATCAAGTCGTTCATAGATCCCTCAAGCTTCCTAGCCTCTCCGAATCTTGCTGCTTGGTACAGCCCTGTTTTATTATTTGAAGGAACTGATGGCTAATTTACGCTGTGAGGCTCTCGGTCGCTGCTCGACACTGGAGATGTGCTCTTCCCCTCGAAACGCCCCTATCGATGAGACGCTAGCTGCCAGGAAAGCTTACGTTGCGCGAGGAGACGTAGACGGATTCAACCGAAGCGCTTCTCCCCGGCTAGACCCATACGACTAACGATAGAATGATATCTAGTTTTTAACCATGCGGACCAGGTTGCCAGGTTGTGCGATACCTTTTTGTGGACCAGCAAGCATAACACTATACTCCTGTGCGTTGTCGTTGAGAATACAGGCCAGAGGAGGAAATGATGAAGGAAGCTGAGGTGGAAGCTTATAGGTAATGATACTTGAATTGATTCGGATGATACTTCTTCGTGACTCCAAGGGGATATTTATGCCCCTGAGTTTAGAGTTCTTTATCTATGTAACACGCCACCAATGTGACCTTATTTGTTTGCTATCACTCGGTCCCCTGTCAGTCACCTGCAGGTAGTCGTGTGATGAAGCCGAGCCGGGCTGACCCAACGGTTGCCTTATTCATAAGGCATCAGTCTGGCCCTTCAGGCTCATACACCAACAGAGGTATCTGAATCTGAGATCTTTGTGCCGGTCTCAATCTGAGATGTACTCTAATGGTATACAACAATCTGGAACAAGCAACCGCAGGTCGGCAGCATCCGCGACAGTACTTTCAATCCTCCTCTTCCCACCAATTCCCTCACCAAGGGACGTCGGCATGAGACATTTGTTCATGTAAAGGCGAAACGTGAAGAGCGCCGATTAGTTTTTTTTCAATCTTACATAGAAGCAGGGGTCGATCTGCAACATTGACAAGAACACTTGTTCGGCCTGGTCTGGAATAGTGGCAATGTATCGGCGGATGAATTCCTCGATCTGATGCTAGACATCTAGGTTTAGCTGGAGGCTCTGAGATTACAGAGGACCTCGCCTGCCGCCATGTACGTAGATTGATACACTACCTTCTAGTCACCTCAGCCGGGCTCCGCCTACTTTCACACCTTCTGTAATCGTTCCACAGGCCGGGAACCGATCAGTCAAGAGTAGCGAGCAGCCACTTATAAAGGCCCGGCATTATGCAAAAATTGCTTTCTAGTGTCGTCTTAAACGTAATGCTATTGCTTGGTACCCTACACCCTTCGGGAGGTCCTGGTAGCAGTTGGTAGGCTTCCAACAAAGAAGGGCATAGGTCCTGCAGCCCTGCCTTCTGCTTACCCTCAGGTGTTAAATGAATATCATCACCAAACATTATCACTTATGCTTACCTGGCTAGGGCTACCCGAAGGCTGCGGATTATGTGGTTTAAATGGAGGGTTATGTGGTAGAAAAAGCGTGAGTCCGAACCCATGTCTTCTAGTTTTAGATAGCTCGCCCATTTTCTATCCCTTGCTAGGGAGTGCTAAGCCTACTATTTTATTACCCTGGGATTCGAATAAAAACAAAAAGGAAAGGAGTAGCATGTCCTGGTTTCGATCCAGGGATCTCCGGGTTATGAGCCCGGCGCGTTTCCCCTACGCCAACATGCTCTGGTTACTTAAGCAGAGCAGAATATGTGAGTCATTAAGGTAGGTAGGCTGTGTGTTTTATTTGAGATGTCCAGACTTCTAAAATTGGATGCCGGAGGACCCTAGTCCCTCTGCTCCACTGGCCAACTGGCTGATCATCTAATAAAGAACATCTAAAGATTTGACAGAGAATAATTTCCTACTCAGAAAAGTGTTTCACTATACATTTGACTGATATTGGTACATTGCTGAGTGGAATTGTACGGGCGGGATAACCCACGTGCGCGCAAGGACTTCCATGTGTGGCTGTCTCATTCGGTGGAGCTTGGCACCCGTGGAGAAAAGTACGGCATTTTAAGTGATATTGTTATTGTTACCACATGGGTTGAATGGAACTGCCGGAGAGGGGGAAAATCAATCGTGCTGCCTGGCTAGGCTCCGTGAAAAGTTGACTCCACACTGCAGTGAGACCTGAGAGGAACGCTATGCTTCCTTTTGAACTGGTGGCATGCATATTCATGCATATTCGCTACGACGCTACAGTCAACGCCGATTTTCGGGCTTGTTCCAGACCAAAGAACATGGCTCTTTTCTTCTTTCTCTATTTTTGGCCATCTGAGAAAGATGAGCCTGCGCCCCCGGCGGATCAACAGGAGATAACAGGGGCCACACTAAACTATAACTAGAAAATGATGGGCAACTCGCTGATCTTACATGATTTCTCATTGGCCGTCAAGTCCTAGTTGGCTACTCACAAAAGCTTAGCCTGCGGGAGAATCGATTTTGACTGCTCTCGAGTGTCCCTTAAGCAGGGTCCATGGATGGATGTTCGGACCCCACAGGCCTGCAAGGACCGGAGCATATCGATTTTCGAAAGGGAAAGATACCCCAGAATTGAGTTGCATGGCCTCATTTCGCGCCGTGTTTGTGTGATAGGGGATTGTCTCGAGTCGAACTGGAAAAGGATGGCTCCCTATGCCTGCAGATGGTCCGTTCAAAGTACTCCGTAGACACTCAGGATCCAACTGCTGCCTGAATCCGGAGCCAATCGGTCGCCCCTCGGCTTATACTCCCCGTTTCACATCATTTCGGCTGCCGCTAATGCTAGCCCCTGGGTCCGTCCTTGCCATATAAGAGAAGTTTGCTCTGGATTTTCTGACTCTGCTCTTTTGGCCCCAGGATCCGCCTGAAGAGCCTTCAAGTGGAGACGATGGACAACCTTGTCGATGCCCGTGCAGTATCTCTTTGACTCGCAGAGTCTTGTTCACCCACCGCCACACACTTATTTAAAGTAAATACGCCCGAGGTGATTATATCTCTGTGCAAAACCCTGCACTTGATCGCTTCCACACAGAAGAGTATTCCCCGCATTGCCAAGATGGTGAACCTTTTATCTTCGGGGCGTCTAAAGGACTCCGACCCAAAGCCAACGCCATCTGTCCAGTCACTCCCAGATAGTTACCTATCCGGAAGCGAGGGAGGCCAGAATGTGTTGGAAGGAAAGCCATTGGCCGACCTCGAGAGTGGCGGAAAGAAAAAAAGCATCTTCTCACGACCGTGGACTCGACGAGACATCACAATACTTGGCGCTCTGGGAGCTTTGGGACTAGCATTGATTGCGCTGGTCATTGCGCTCCCGATCGTCTTCACAAAGAGAAGCGACCGAAAAGACGGAGACGGGAATTATTGGACGCCTTATACGCCCAAGCATGATGACCCCAGCTATCACATCGAAGAGAACAAGCCCATCTGGGCCATTCACGACTTCCCGGACCCGGGTCTTCTGGAGTATAACGGCACGTGGTACGCCTTTGGAACGAATCCGCACAAGGATAATCCGAATTCAATTCATATTCCCGTCGCCACGTCGACCAACTTTGTGAACTGGACACTTCACAAGGACTACGATGCGATGCCGACCATTGGCCACTGGGAACGCAAGGTGAACCACTGGGCTCCGGATGTTATTCGAAGGGTGAGTGAATGATCACAGTATTTGTCTCTTGGAATGTGCGTGACTAACAAAATATTAGGATGATGGAAAGTTCGTGATGTACTACGCCGGAGAGACCAAGGACTTTGGCACTCACCACTGCGTTGGAGCTGCCGTCTCCGAGGGTGATGATCCCCTCGGTCCCTATGTTCCTGTCAACAAATCAATTGCCTGCCCACACAAATACGGTGGTGCCATCGATCCGTCGCCATTCAGGGACGAGGATGGCACGATGTACGTTGTTTACAAAGGCGACGGGAACAGCGTCGGCAGTGGTGGCTACTGCGGTAACACCAGAACACCGCGGCATTCTGTTCCGATCATGCTCCAAGAACTGAAGAGCGACGGCATCACGCCAGTTGGCAAACCGAAAATTATTCTGGACATCAATAAGACGGACGGTCCATTAGTCGAAGCCCCCGATATCATCCGCACCGACGACGGCATCTACTACCTATTCTTCTCGTCGCACTGCTTCACTTCTCTGGGCTATAATGTGAAATATGCCCATGCGAAGTCGATTCAGGGACCATACACTCGAGCCCCTCGACCGCTCCTGCAAACGGGTGATTTCGGACTGAAGGCACCAGGTGGCGCAACTGTTTTCTCTGATGGGAAGCGGATGGTTTTTCACGCGAACTGTGAAGGCTGGCGGTGCATGTATGCCTCAGCCATCGACGTTCATCCCAATAACCACACCATTGTTATGGCTTCTCTCGAGCTCCAGGTTCTTGGAAACTCCACTACCCACCCTATCGACTCAGACATCGCCTCCACGACAAGCTCCTAAAAGTTGGTCAAACCGGGTCACTTCTCGCAAGCTCTATGATTTTTCTTTGGTTGGCATGAGCGTTGTATGGCGTTTTGGACATGGGACAGTGAATTGATACCCGAACCATCATTGGGATTTGAACGGACAAGGCGTTTGATTACCACATTGACGATAGATATTTGTGTCATACTATAGCATTCCAGTGCCTACCTGCACAGCCTCAGGCAAATGAAATGATTTATATGTAGTTATATATTTCATCTTCCCTGTCTAGTTTGCAGTTGAATACCTCTAGCTCTCACCCACCTGGGTCGAGTAGATACATTAGCTGATGGCTCTCGAATATTCGAGTGTTACTGACAAATCCATTTCAGCATCATGCAGCTGTCTAGTAACGCAGCCTTTAACTACCCCGCGACAAACAAGCTTCAGCGGATACAGATCTATAGAAACGTTCGAACTCTCACCAATCAAAGCGAAGCCAGATGACGCCATGTTACGATCGGCGCCTGAGGCAGAAAACTGACTCCGCCTGCGCAATCGGGAAATATAATTTGACCTTTGATAGCTAATTACTCACGAGAGCTGCTTCTCAATCTCAACCTCCCAAACCCCGTCGCAATGCGTTCGCTTCAGAGTGCCGCCCGCTCTGCCTCGCGCACCATCCGCGCCGCACATTGGCGACCCAGTGAGCCGGTTTCGACACTCGCCGGCGCAACTCGGCCGTTATCGGCGCATTCGAGGTTACTGCACGGTGGACAGCCGCGAAAGTCCTCATCGGCGACTGCACAATCGACACCCAAGGACTCGAGCAGCCCTGCTATGTCATTCCCTTGCCTCGACGCCCAGGAAGCTAAATCAGCGCTGCTCTCGGCTCGATCTCTGCAATCGGGACCCGAACCTTCGTACACGACTGGCCAGCATGAGAAATTCCACTGCAATGAACCGCTCCTCCTCGACTGGGGCGGCGTGTTGCCGGAGTTTGACATTGCTTATGAGACCTGGGGTCAATTGAACAGCGACAGAAGTAACGCGATCCTTTTGCACACGGGCCTGTCGGCATCCAGCCACGCCCACAGCACTCCATCCAACCCGAAGCCCGGCTGGTGGGAGAAGTTCATTGGTCCCGGTCTACCTCTCGACACAGACAAATACTTTATCATCTGTACCAACGTGCTTGGTGGCTGCTACGGCAGTACTGGACCTTCATCGAAGGGCCCATCTGATGGGAAGCCGTATGCGACACGATTCCCAATCCTTACCCTGGACGACATGGTGCGCGCCCAATTCCGGCTTTTGGATGCCTTGAACATCAAGAAGCTGGCAGCCTCCGTCGGTTCCAGTATGGGCGGCATGCAAAGTCTGGCTGCGGGTGTACTCTTCCCCGAGCGCGTGGACAAGATTGTCAGCATCAGCGGCTGTGCCCGCAGCCACCCGTACAGCATTGCAATGCGACACACCCAGCGACAGGCTCTGATGATGGACCCTAACTGGGCGCGCGGATTTTACTACGATGGGATACCGCCGCACTCGGGTATGAAACTGGCTCGTGAGATTGCCACGGTCACCTACCGCAGTGGACCCGAGTGGGAGATGCGCTTCGGCCGCCAGCGCGCTGACCCCAGCAGACAACCTGCGCTGTGCCCAGACTTCCTCATCGAGACGTACCTCGACCACGCCGGCGAGAAGTTCTGTCTTGAATACGACCCCAACAGTCTGCTGTATGTCTCCAAGGCCATGGATCTCTTCGATCTCGGACACGTCCACCAGTCTGAAGCCCGTCGGCGCCGTGCCGAGGCCGAGGCCCGCATCGCAAGCGGCGGTATCTCTCCCAACATCGCCGATCCCGCATGCAGCCTGACCCTCCCCGACAAGCCGTACGAGGAACAGCCCGAGGCAACCGCCAGCGTGCCACCAGCCGACCAGTCCGTGTTATCCAACAAACCAGACGGACCGCCAAACGACCTGATCGCTGGCCTTGCGCCTCTTAAGAACCACCAAGTCCTGGTCATGGGTGTGGCCAGTGACATCCTCTTCCCAGCCTGGCAGCAGCGCGAGATCGCCGAGACCCTTCGTGCTGGCGGTAACAAGACCGTCGAGCACATCGAGCTCGGTGAGGACGTCTCAATGTTCGGACACGATACCTTCCTCCTCGATCTGAAGAACATCGGAGGTGCGCTGGGCCGGTTCCTGCAGTAGCCCGTCTTTGTGTCGGGGACAGGGTGCTTAATCGTATTAATGACTTCTCTGTATATTTCGCAGCGCGCGGACAAAATAGTGCATTAGCAGGCGTTCTTGTGAATGGAAATCACTCTCCGACCATTTCTTCCGTAGATGCTTCTTCATTCCGAGCCCAGTGACCAGGACATCGGTTGTCATCCGCCAAGCTTCCAACCGTACATCCGCGTGGCAGCCCCCCGCAGTGGCGTCCAACCTTATCGAGACCACAACACAACCCTGTTGGAAGATCTCACTACTGCAAAAAGCCCACATGTAGGTGCCGTGGGTTGTTCTAGACATATCTTCAATGCCACCCTACAACAGCAACACCAGTAACATAAACGAGAACAGGAACCAATGTAGTCTCAATCTACAAACGTACAAGACAACTAAAGTACAAGAGTTGAAGAAACAAAAACTTAATACAAGGTACAAGGGAAGGGATTCACGCGTTCTCAGTCAAGCTCTCCCAGAGGGACGATAGCATGGACTACCAGTCAGATGGTCGTGCGACCTTCACGACGGTTGTCTGCAGAATTGGCTTGATCTCATCATCGAACAACCGTAGGTCACCGAAGCAACCAAAAATGTCAAGTCATCTCACGCCCACAAACACTCGAAGCCAACAAACCCCCTAAGCTAACAAGCCAACGTCCACAGCCAACGCCCACAACCCCCGAAGCCCACAAAAAAAGAAACAAAAAAAGCGGCAGGAGTGAGGTAGAGAAGAAAAGAGGAGGAAGAAAAAGAGGTGAGTCAGGTAGGCAGGTGGGCAAAATAGAAACAAGGAACTGGAGGGTTAGTAGCAGAAAGAAAAGCGAGGAAGAAAGAGGGAGGAAGAGGGGGTGAAGGAGGTATTTATATTCATGGCCTGGGGGCAGGATACGCAGGGTCACATGTGATTTGAAAGGTACGGAAGCTTCCATAACTCAAGAGGGGTGAGAAATCTGAGACCATTATGCTTTTAGCTTTTTCATATATCGCCTTCAGGCGTAGCTTCGACTTTTGATCCCCCGGATTTGGCATACATACACACATGGATGTATCTCACGCAGATTCAGTAGGATAGATCTGTTAGCTGGCCTGCGTACTGCATTTAGCACATATTTAAATATCCTGAGTATGTCTCTTCAATGTCCTTGTAGAGGTTTTTCTACCCTGGGGTCCATGATACGGAGTAGCTCTGCAGGGGTCAGTCGAGAAGATATAGCATGTAGTAGCTCACACCCTCGGATTGAAAACTACCTTTCTTGTCACTCGTCATCGGCATGCTCGACGCCGTTACCTGGAAGGTGTACAGACGGAGCAGTAATACACTGAGCCTCGGAGTGGTGCGACAGTGGATTTCGTCATTGGGGGAGCATTGAGGCCGTGATCTTTTCACGCAATAGAATCAGGGACAGGACACTGGGTTGCATGCATCAAACCGCCGGAGAGGCATGCGATTTTGCAGAGCTCAATCATGACACGGGAACAAGATTGGGCATTCAACATTAGTAGCATTTCTCAACAAGTTGGAGTATGTACACTTGAGCCAGACGGGTTGCACTGTCAGTGCCAGCCCATAAACAATGGCAGCGGCAAGAGAAAAACCATCTCGATCACCGAGTCTCTTAGATTTCTGTTCATTCTCTCAGTCACCCACAGAGGTACTGACGTCTCCTTCCACAAGCACAGCCGTCAAGCCGCCAAGGGATGAAGTCCGCTGCCCAGCCCAGGGATCTGGGTGTGTCATGAGAAGCTCTTGAAGTGATGGTTATCGTCATTGAGACTGGAAAACGAGAAGTTCTCTCAGGACTAGGCAATCGTCAGCAACTGAACCATCGAATTCACCGATCCACGAAGAAAGACGTACCTGCTGCATGAAGCGGTTAATCGAGAACGACGTGTCGTCGGAATTGGAGCCGCGGCTTCTCACGTGATAGCACTGGGTTCCACTGATGAGCGCATGGACTTGCAGAAGCGCATTCCTGACTTATAAGAGGCCCGACGCCCAAGCTGATGATGGTAGGTGTTTTCTGCCTGTCAAGATGGTGCCCCCGAGTTCCGGGTGGTGGCAGCCGCCCGACGAAGCCGATCTCGACTATGGATTCGATTCTGACGATTTCGATAGATTCGCCGAAGCTGATCGCACTCCCCGCCCGACTTCACGAGAACTACGAGATCACAGAGACTACGACCCAGAGGGAAACGAACGAGGTGTATTTGGGAATATGTCGTCTTGGTTGCAGCGCCAGGCTGGCGCGCAAAGGACCCAGCTTGCGACGACCGCGGTTTTGTCCGGCGCCGCTGTTGCGGGTGCGATATTCGGATACCAGGCGTATCGACGGAAGGAAGCTGTTCATGACTTGAAGGCTTCGATTCCTGATATTGATGAGCAGCATCATGCGGAGAAGGTGAGCTGCCTTTCTGCAAACAATCGGAAGCAGGACTGACCACAGAGCTAAAGCTCACAGCACTCGGTGTCGCCGACACTGCAGCCCCGATGAGTAAGGAGGATGAGCGCAGTGCCGCTCTGGCTCGCCGGGCGCAACAAGGAGATTATGATGATGGTGCGAAAGTCATATTTCATCTAGGGAAAGCTAGCTAACGAACCGCGACTACTTTACAGACTTGATCCTCGAACAACTCGCTCGCAACCGTGTGTTCCTCACAGACGAAGGCCTCGCCAAGCTTCGATCTTCCTTCATTGTGGTTGTCGGCTGTGGTGGTGTAGGGTCGCATGCAGCCGCCGCGCTGGCTCGGTCTGGTGTGGCCAAGATCCGACTCATTGATTTCGACCAAGTCACACTTTCCTCGCTTAACCGCCATGCGCTGGCTACATTAGCGGATGTTGGAACACCCAAGGTGCACTGCATTCGGAGACGATTGGAGCAGATTGCGCCGTGGGTGATGTTTGATTGCCGCAACGAGCTGTTCGGCAAGAATGCTGCAGATGATCTGCTCGGACCTTGGACCTTGACACATGAGGGCGAGGGCCGTCGGCCAGACTACGTCCTGGACTGCATTGACAATATCACTTCGAAGGTGGACTTGTTGCACTACTGCCACAAGAACTCGTTGCCTGTGATCTCGTCTATGGGTGCAGGCTGCAAGTCGGACCCCACTCGTGTTGTCGTGGGTGACATCTCACTCAGCACTGATGATCCCCTCTCCCGCAGCACACGCCGCCGATTGAAGGCCCTTGGTGTTAGCTCAGGCATTGCAGCAGTTTTCTCTACCGAGAAGCCTGGCCCTGGCAAGGCAAGCTTGCTTCCTCTCCCCGAGGAAGAGTTTGCCAAGGGCCAGGTCGGCGAGCTGGGTGTCCTCCCCGATTTCCGAGTACGCATTCTCCCCGTGCTAGGAACTATGCCCGCTGTATTTGGCTATACCGTGGCCAACCACGTCATCTGCAGTGTGACTGGATACCCGATCGAATATAACATGGGTGGAAAGGGTCGCGACAAGATGTACGATGCTACTTTGGCATTCTTGCAAAGCTTTATGGAAAAGATGGTTCGACAGGTCGGACAAGATGGGACTGGGCTGCGTCTCCCAATCAGCAAGGACGATATTGCATTTTTGATGGAGGAGGTGTGGCGTGGCAAGAGTGCTATCACCGGCTTGTCGAATCGTCTTGTTTTAATCCCCTGGGAAAAGCCCGCTCGGGGCTTTGAGATGGATCTGACATATGAGAAGGATGGTCAGAAGTACATCCCGATTGATTTGAAGGAATTGGTGTGCATGACCAAGGATGAGGCTGCTCGACATGAGCGTGAGGTGCTGCGTGAAGGCAAAAAGGTGGAGGAAGTATACGACCCGATCGTGCTCCAGCGGGTTAGTCTGCGCAGAAAGGAGGTTGAGGAATACGAGAAGTACCGGTAGAGTCCATAAATCAATAGAATTGTAATTACCGTTAAACTTTCAGCCCTATAACAATATACAATCGTATATCGTTGATCAAAAACAAAAGTTGTCGATCAACGGCGATCTAAAATAAAAGCGGGTCCCGGGGAAAGACAACACGGACGCCAACACTTTATCCCTAGGTTACTCGACCTCCCGTACACCTTTCCCTTCGACATCTCCGATCATGGCCCACGGCTCGGACCTCGATTTCGAAGATGCAGACTTATACCACACATCTAGCGCACCCTCTCACTTTTCACGCCTTTCTCGCCCTCTAATTGACTCTGTTCGAAACGGATGGCAGTCGCATTCCAACCCCGCCTACCACCCCCTCTCTTCTCCCGATACCAAGGACCCGGGATGGGTGCAAATAGCCATCTCCGTCGTCTCCGCGCCGCGATTCCGCCGCTACGTCCTCGTCTACCTTACAGTGTTCACGCTATGTTGGGCTGGCTGGGCATTCGTCTTATCTCCGACGCTGGAAGAGCGAGAGAATCTACGACAATCATTGGATCCTACAGAGGCAGATGCTGGCGGATGGTTCGGCTCGAATTCACTACCTCGGTTTGACGATCTTTTGCAAATTGGGACATTGGATCCTGCGCTGGTGCCCGGAGCTGAGACAGGGAGTAAAAGTGGCCCGAGTCAAAAGCGGTTGATTGTGGTGGGTGATGTGCACGGGTGCAAGGAAGAGTGTAGGTGTTTCCAGGCCCTGGCGAGAATGTGCGAGCTGACGACGGTCTTACGCTACAGTGGTGAAACTCCTTGAAAAAGTCTCATTCTCTCGCAAAGACGGCGACCACCTTATATTTACCGGCGATCTTATCAACAAGGGACCAGACAGCGGGGGAGTTGTGGATCTGGCGCGAGAAATGGAGGCGTCTTCGGTTCGTGGCAATCACGAAGATCGGATCCTTCTTCAACGGAAATATATTGAGACGTCTAAGAATGCTCCTGTCACTGGAAGCGAGAGCAAAGACAATACTGAGTTCTTCTCATCGAAGGAACTCGATGAGCGTGCGCTGGCTCGTTCTCTCAGTAAGGAGCAGATTGAGTGGCTGAACTCATGTCCGGTGATCTTGAATGTTGGCCAAGTCCCCGGTATGGGCCAGGTGGTTGTTGTACACGGAGGTCTAGTACCCGGTGTGGACCTCGAGAAGCAAGATCCCTCGACTGTGATGACCATGCGAAGCATTGATAAGAAGACACATGTGCCGAGCTCAGATACCAAGGGAGTGAAGTGGGATAAGGTGAGATTCTTCCATGGACCACGTGCTCCGTTCTGTGCTAATACCTTGCAGATGTTCGACAAGCATCAATCTACGGTATATTCGAGTCTCAAGTCTTCATCTGAAGACCCTCGCTCACAAACAATGACTGTTATATACGGACACTATGCCAAACAAGGTCTCAATATCCGAGAATACACCAAGGGCCTTGACTCCGGGTGCGTCCAGGGCGGCAAGCTCACTGCAATGATTATTGAGGATGGCGGCAAGCAGAGTATTGTGCAAGTGCGCTGCCACAATTATCTCAAGGAATGAATTCGTCTTTTGTTTGCACTTTGGTTTAAACCTTGCATCTACAGCATCAACCACTTGGAGATTGCATCTGCGGGTAGCCTTTTGTTTCTTTCTTCAGTGTATGAATTATGAGCCTATACCATATGGTCCTTTCGGTATTTGGATATTAAAGCAATTGATTAGGATATCCTGGGAAACATCTTTCTTAAACATGATAACATGATACATTGACACCAAAACACAGTTCTCGAATGCAGGTAGTATACGAAAACAATCTGACACCTAGAGAAAGCAAAAGGTCGACACTAAAAGTCCAAGAATTCCGAAAAAAGAGGCCCCTATAAAAATCACTCAACCACGTCCTTATTCATTCCATCCTCATTCTTCCCATCCTTACCCTCCCTGTTCTCATCCACCCCATTCAAAACCTCCTTACCCTCACCAACCACATCCTCACCCTCCCCATTCACCTCCTTCGTAATAGGACCAGAACCACCCCGATAAACAGGAAGACAAACCCCCGTAAACCAGCCCCTCCTCCCACACTTCCCCGAACAACACTGCTCATTCCACCTACAAAAACCCAAGTGCGCCTTACAAGGCGTAAACTTCCTAACCATACAGTTATTGGCCCATGGGCCACACGAGTGACAATATGCACAATAAGTAGGTGGTAGACAGTCACTTTGGGAATCACAGCCCCACATACATACTCCCCTCTCGTTGCAATAGTAGCCCCAGTCGCAGTTGGCGTTGGTTTTGCAGCGGTCTGGGTATGGTGGTGCTGCTCGGGAGGTGAGGTTGCTTTCGTTGGTGGGTGGTACTGTTCGGTGGGTGATGATGTTGCTTGCGTTGGTGAGTTTGAGTGGGATTGCTGATGTGGTTGTTGCTAGGCTGAGGAGGATTATTGCGATGGTGCGGAATGTGTAGGGTGTGCTCTTCTTGGATTTTTGGGTGGGGGTTGATTCTGGAGTGGGAGGAGTCATTTTGATGGAGTGCAAGTTTTGAAATGAAGGTGTTTTGTTTTCCGTAGAGCTGAGAAGAGAAGATTTGTACGATCGGTGGGAGTATATGCTGTGAACTCGGTGGATATTTAAAGCAGTTGGAAATTAAGAGAGGTTAAACTAGGAAGGAAAGTTGAAGAGTAAAGAGAGATATAGAAAAGCACTCGGCTGGCAGGTATCCATGGCTCAGCTCAGCACGCTTTTCCTAATTACTTGGGTCTTTCCTCTTCGGGTGGTAAATGTCCTCTTAAAGCCTTATTTAGGATTAGCAGGTTCTGAACTCAGCACCGAGACCATAAGTGGAAGCGATTATAGTGTGGCTCGTCTCTCGCTTATCCATATCTCATACTTCACTGTACATTGTGTTTCCTTCTGACTTGGTGTATCACACGTCTAACATAGAGCAGACATGAAGCTTCCTACTACCAGTAGGTGCTACATCTCATTACCTGAATAGTTCACTAACCCTCTACAGTATACACCATATCTACCCTTCTCCTCATCACCACAGCACAATTCACCACACTCCCACGAACCAGCACAGTAACATCCATAAACCCATCCATCACCAAACCAGCAAATCGAAGCGTCCTCTCCATTATCGAAAGAAGCTCCAAGCCCAAGCCCAAAAAGCCCAAAGAGCCCAAAGAACCAGAAAAATGCAAAACCGGCCTAGACTGTTTCTGGAACCACCATTGCATCGACGGTCTATGCCAAATAGGATGTTCAAGCCTCAAAGACTGCAGACCTCCCCAATACTGTCATAAAGGATCATGTCATTGGATACCCGCCTTTGGTCGACCGAGGAAATGTCAGCTGAATGAACAAAGATGCATGAGAGCCCATCATTGTTGCTATTCTCGCTGTGCTTTGACACACACGGACGTGTTTGGTTATTGTTGGCCCGTTGACAGGGGTGAGGATGGTGCGCCGGGCGATGAATGGGGTGATATTTTGAGTAATAGTTTTGAGAAAAGGGCTAGTAATTCGACGAATTCGGATTTGGAGAGTCGTGATGTGGATGTGGATGTGGATTTGGAGGATCTTGCTGCATATTTGGAAAATGATGGTGCGGATCTCGCTGCTTTTGACGAGGAGATGGATTATTCTGCCATGGAAAAGGGCAAAGCTGCTTATTGGGGGATCTATTGATTCCCAGTCTCGTCTTACTCTTTGCTCTTGCTTTTCATCATTGATATCTATTGAAGAGTACTACACTCCAGTTTGACCAAATGTGTCTACCCAAAACTCCAAATTCAAAATGACTACCACGCTGATGCACGCAATCCTAAATACCAAACCCAATTATGCGTTCAAACAGGATAGAAAAAGTTCCCATCAGTGGCCCAAGTAGCCGACTCTGAGAAGTCCTCATACCAAACACCGCCCAAGGTATTGACATGCACATATCCAAAGCGGAAGTACTCAATCTCATTCGCGAACCGGCGACCCCAGACAAAATCGCTGATTTGACTGCTGCCTTTCGGCTTGAGGCTCTGGAAACGCTGGACGTCATTGACCAGCACGCTGATCCCATCGACGTGCTGTGGGAGGTCTGGAAATGAGAATGTGAGGTGATCCTGGTCTACTATTTGAGGCGGATCGATTGTCGGGGGCACGGTATTTAGCTTGCCGCCGTCTAGAAGAGATGCTGGTGTTTGCAGGATGGAGTCGAAGCCCCACCGTGCGATACCGTTGATGAATAGGCCGACCAGGATACCCTGGAACAAAAGACTCGGTCTGGTTTGAAGCGTTGTACCGGGTAGAAGGAGGAGGGCGAGGATGTAGTGGTGGATGCGGAGGTTCATGTGTGGCACGGCGACAAGGATGATAATGACGAGGATCATGAGGCCGTACAGGCGCAGCATTGGGAAGAAGCGGCCTTCACGGCGGAAACAGTATGCCTGGACGAAGACGATCACGATAAGGCAGCTCACGATAATTAGGAGAGCCGTGAAGCCACCTGGTTGCTGTTTGATATCGTGGGGCGTGAGGCGTGAAATGGGGATGCGGTCGAAAGTGTCTGTGTTCAAAGCGCCGACCCAGCAGCCGCCGAGCCACAGAACGGTCTTCTCAAGGTGTGCACTCAAGTCACGAAGCGTGTGTTTCACGCAGAAATAGTACATGGCAAATCCGACGAATGCGCCTGGGAGGAATCGACCAAGACCAATTGAGACCAGGTCGTAGTAGCTCGAGGTGGGTGGGTCAGATGCCATGGCGACCTGGAACCACACTATGAAGTAGATCACACTGTAAAAGGCTGGCGCGGAAGTCACCAACATTGACAAGAAGGTCGTGAAAACCACAGTAAAGGCAAAGATGGTCCACCGGATATCGGAGCATTTCACCAGCTTTGCTTCGCTTGACCCGGACGACGAAGTCTGGCGAGTCAATAGGAAAGACATGGGGAAATGAGCCATGAACTCGATGCTCTCGATGCCATTCTGTTCGAAAGACTGGAAATTGTCCTTTTCGCCTCTGCGATGCAGAATTCCGCAGCCACCCTTTGCGTCGCTGATCATCCCTGCATGCAGTGCCGATGCGCAGATGGACGAGTCGCCGCGGTAGATGCCACTGCTGCGACCGTCACGCCGCCATGGCTTGCCACCGATGACAAGCGGTCGGTAATTGTACTCGTAGGCACCGACGTTATACGGCTCCAGAAGGATGGCGGCAGCACAGCCTGACGGACAACGAAAGGCGAACGACTGTTCGTCAAAGGGCAGACAGAGCTCCCCGTTCATACCGCAGTCCGTGCCATTGGACCTAGATGTTTGTTAGTTTAGAAAAAAAAGAATAGCCGCCTTGCGAGAACACAAACGTACCACAATCGATGGTGACACGACAGCCTCACGGGCTGACCATAACCCGGAACCTCCTGCTCCGCCCCAGACGCTTTAAGGGATGAAAAGAACACAGCAATCCAAAACACCACTCCGAGCAACAGTGCTCCTATTTTCATAGACCGTTTAGGGGCCCACCGATCAACCAGGCGCGCCGGCGCGGCCTGCCACTTAGGAAACCAAGGATTGATGCGATAAACATGGGGCCGCACGGGGCCGCGGAGCCACTTGACGACTCCCGCGAACGTGCAGGAAAACGACGGGCTGTGCTCGACATTGAACTCGTCATAGTCATCATCGTCGTCAAAGTCATCGGGATGCCCCGGGAGCAGAGGCACGCTGCCTCCTAGTTCGATATCGCCGTGGTCGCCGTTCCAGGCCTTCGGGACGCGCTCAGGGTCGAAGTCTCTATACCGCGTTCCCAGGTCCTCGAGCGGGTACGAGTCGGTGCTGCGCCTCCCCGACGGCGAGCGACTGGTGTTTTCGCTTGCCGTCCCTGGTTGTGACTGCATTGTAGGAGATCAAAAAGAATTGGAATTCCACGTTCCAGCTGTCGCTGGGTCCACATGCCCCGAGGTTGGTTTTTCTTAGTCATCTTGCAGAATGATGCCATGGAATCGAAGAATGGGGTTTCATGTCGATTTCATGTTGATTTCTTACTAATAGGCCTATGGGCGGGGCTCTCACAGTCTCTATGAACCTGTATGGTGAGTATGACTAGATGGTCAGAGGTGGATACTTCCCTATGTAAGGAGTAAACACGGTCGGAATAGGTACTCCGCAAGATGTTCGAGCCGCTTGATCCATAATCTCGCATGAGGAGCTGGGCGCCGCCTTCGACCAGGTCAACGCCATTGTCTTCCGCAAGCGTGGCCGCGGTGGTGGTAGTGGGGGTGCCCGTGGGGGTGCGTTGGCGGTGCAATCAAGGCTCAAAATGCTTGTTTTGGTCTGATATACTGTTCTTGCTCGCGAAGTAAATGCCTCGTGTCGGTCGAGGACTCAAAATGTATGAATATAAAAGGTCAGAAGATTGTTAGAAAATCTCCCTACGGCAAAAAGCCTACATGTAGGTGCCGTGGATCGTCTTAGGCACGTCTTCAACAAAGATATCTATATTGCTGTTCTACGTATTGGGGCATATTCCCATACATGTAGTCCTTTTCTTTCGGTTCTGCAAAATAAGCCCTGGAAATACAAAAGCAAAGGAAAGGACTGGGAAGAAGCTAGAAGTCTACATGTAACCAGAAGAAGCTAATATAAGTGCACATAAGGACTGAGAGCAAATGCTGATTGCTGCCCATGCATCAGCACAACCATCAAGCTAAACAGCAACAAATTATTCATCATCAACGCTGATGATATCACCAGTAGAAACTTCTGTCCCTGACGACTCCTCGTGAGGTGGATCCTCGTAAGGTGGAAGCGAGCTGCCAAGAGCCAGTACATTTCCTGAAACAGCCTTGCAAGCTTTGTGTTTCTCTCCTGGTGACCTGTCTTCCCCCTCTGATGGCTCATAAATCATATCAAATGGATTGATGTCCTCGCCCTTGAGCAGCCCCCATAACAGGACTGGGTTTATCTGACGAACATAAGAATGTATATGGGTTCCGATCGAACTGCGTTTTGAAATCCTGCTTCTCAGCGCTGGTGTGTCCGAACCCACGAGATTTAGTGCAACATCCACACTCCACAGTACAGTGGCCAACTCCAAGCTTGCGTTGTTCCAGATCCACTGGGCGATTCAAGCAACACCCACAATCACGAGCGCAGCATCCTCCTTTTCCAATGCAGTCTTGGATAAGGTATTGATGCATATACCACCTTGGGTGGGATCGCCATTAGTCTAAGCCTCTTGTGAGAGGCCCTATCGGAAGTGCGCTTAGACCTTGCCACCGCTTTCGTGCAAAAAGCCAGTATTCCTTAGCCAAGTCTCGGAGCTGCCGCTCTATTTTGGTTCTTTTTCTATATTTTGAGTATCCCGAGCATCCTGCGAGCTCTTCCTTTAGCGCGATTTCTCGTTGTACAGTCGCTCGGAGGTTGTATTCTGCACCAAGAAGCTTTGCAACGGGAAGGTTGATGCTGAAATCGTATTTGATTTGTAGGTGATATTCGCGTCGATATTGTTGGAGGGCATAAATGTCTCCCTTCCGTTCGAGCTCCAGTTCCCTGGTGTATTAGGTGGTAACATATCGCAATTACTATAATAGAGGGTCCACTGCCCAATGAACAATTTCTACCGATTCGACCACTCTTTTAGCCCGCCGTCTTATATATATCAAATAACACCATTGAAGCGCATATTATTGAGCCCTGCGAAGCCGTGCTAGACTCGAAAGGCCTGACATTGCGTTTGGCCGATGATTTCCACGTTCCAAGACTATGGCTACAAGGAGTTTAGAATGGTTAGAGCGGGCCGTGAAATTCCCGTCGAAGGATTCCGTTCCTATCCTACCTTTTGCCCAGATCAAACAGCGCTCTTCTTAGCATCGAGCTTTTCCACCGCAGCATGTCTTCCCATCCTCGTCAACCAAACTCTCAAGTCAAAAACGCCGTCGCTCAAATCCTTTCGATCCCCTTTGAACTTGAACATATATCCGATATGATCCGCTGGCTCTTTCCCATCAGTATAGTAAATATGACAAGGATCAGCACGGTAGTTATTTGTTTCATACGCCGCAAGCTTCTCCCCATGTTCAACCGTTTCAACATTGTACACTGCGCCCTCAACCACAGAGCCTGGAGCATCCAATAGAGCAGGGTACTGACCCCACAACTTGCACTCGTAGCCGACTAAACGTGCTGGGCGAAGCTCGGGCTCGGTTTCTAGGGCCAAGATTTCGCGAACCATGGACGGGTCGGTCAACGTGCCATAAAAGAAATAGGGCCCAGTATGTGCGTTGAACACGTCCACGTACGGAGGTGGGTTTGGAGCTTGGAAGTAGTAATCGGCAGGGGCGGTCCTGAGTTTTAGGACGTAAGGGGAGATTCTCGAGCCAAGAATTTCGGGTGGTGGTGGTGGTGGAGGAGGAGGGGGCGAACCATTCAGATTCACCTGCTCTCTCGCAGTATTCGACATTGTCGGAGTTGGATGGAGGTAAGCGGTATGACTCCGAGAAGAAAAGAAGGGTAGATAGTGGAATAGAGAATGTCTATTGAGAGTAGTGTTGAAAGAGAAGTCTTCGATGCCCAATGTTTCTGACGTGGTGTCTTTGTTATGTAATTTGTGAATCGGACACGACGGAATCTAGGTACTCTTCTCCCGCTGGATAGGACGGGGATGTCTAAACGGGCTATTATGTATCTACTTTGGACAGCGTGATGCAGATCCAACCTAGATACGGCGTGTCTTGTATAGACTCCCGTCTTGGGGCTCCAACGGCTCCGCTCATTCAGATACTTTCAGTTATTCTGGTTTACTTCGCTATTCGACATTGCCTGGCTCCGCCAGAACTAATGAAACCACTCATCAGTCTAAGCGAGTCCCAAAGACCCTTTACCAAAACAATAATCAGGAAATAAACTTCATTGCAAACGAACGAGTGACTATCATTAAACACCGAAATCATCCACCAAGGGTATCAACGTAAGTCGTAATTCGTTTACCCCATGATCATGAGGAGAATGCGACAAGAAAGTCAAAGATATCATGAAACAACCGAGATTCACCAAGATTCCAGGTGACGACGATCCCAGCGAGCCATATCCACATCCACATGGATCCGACGCTGACATTAATATGACTGCTATGGCCCATATCCAACTCCTACTTAAGCGGCAGTCTCAGCAGCACGCGAGCGGCCCCAACGACGACTATTACACGAATTAGCATCAAATCAACCAATAAGGAAATGAAAACTTACGATCCCCCAGTAGTCTCACTGCGCCTGCGGAAGGTGAACCAGATACCAACAAGAGCCGAGACCAGCCAGACAATAGCAGACAGGAAACTGAAAGCCTCAGCAGCCTTCCAGCGCGCACACAGCGAGTCGCCTCTGAAGTGCCAAGACCAGATACTGCCGCAGGGCAAGTGGTGGATAGCGTCGACGAGGATACCAAAGGCAGCGAACCAACCGAAGGAGATGAGGATATCCACTAGATAACCACGTTAGTGCCAGTCAAGAGATACATGAAGTTGAACATACGAGGCCAGGAGAAGAAGCCGGATGAGAAGGGGATCAGCCAGAGGAGACCGAATAATATCGCGACGCCGGCGATGACCTCGGTGTAGATCCATCGAGCCTGTGGCCAGGGGTCGATGTCAGAGAAGGAGGCGAGGTAGTGGCCGATGATACCAGCGACAACCTATGACGATATTAGAATGGAGTAAATGAAGTGGTGACACAGGCAATATGCATACCGCAGCAAAGGCGATTTCCGCAACGCGGAGGGGAATAGATAGGAGGCGCGAGACGACGGGCATGGTTAGGTTCTGCTGTTGCGGTCTGCGAATAGGGTAAAGAAGCCGAGTCTATTCTAAGATAGATGTAAAGAAGAGTGTAAAAGAACAAGTAGCTACGGGAGGAACGAGGTATATAACAGGTCAGTCTGTCGCACAGGGCATGTTCGAGAACCAACGAGGGAGAGACGTCAGAAGCAAGGGTTGGCAAACTAGAAACAAAGATTTAAAATTGACAAAAGCCAAATGTTACTAGCAAACACAGCCACTCAGAGTCAATCCGCGCAGTGTCGTCAAATCCTGCTTAAGGTCTCACGTAAATACATCATTGGGTAGCGTGCAAGATGCCCAATGGGCATGTCGATCATTGAGGGACCCGCGGTCTCGTGGCTGACTTTTTTTACCATTAGGGTAGCAAGGAGCTCATGGCCTGTCAGAATCCAAGACAATGCACGCTGTCTCGGGGTTGATCCGGTTCGAGAGCTATAGGGGCCATCCCTGTTTTCGGACTTCGCGATGTGCTGGCCCAGAGTGGCTGACGATGGAGTGAATCGGTGCCTAGCGATATTAATAACCATTAAGTAACCACTAACTAGTTACTAGTTAAGTAACCACTAACCGCCTTGGTAGGTTAACGTCCCGTGGACATTGCCGATCGAGTAAATCTCGGCTTGTCGATCATTGCAGCCTGTTCCGAAGTACCAGCTCTGGCTGCGCATGGTCTACTTAGACATGCGTTTGTGGTAAGTACTAACTAGGCATGTCTAGATCATGTCTAGCTACTAATAGCTACTACCTTCGAGCCTCATCGGGAAAAGAATGCCAATATGCATACTGTGTGTTCGCAAGAAGAGGGCTGGAGACCCTTGCCTGCGATCCACTCAGCCCTATGACGTGGGGCAACTCAAGGGCGTTGCACGATGATGGAATGATCTCAGTGCAGATAAACCGGTGTGACCGCGTTGACTATTGGTAAATACTTCAGCCTATTCTTAATTACCTTCTACACCTGGCAAATGATCCGCGTGGAGTTCCTGGTTCCTGAACGTAACAATAATGGTAACATTCATCTTACTGGCATCTCTGATATCAATATAGGGGGTACACCAGCCTCCCACAACGCCAATAGGGTATCAGACACACTGAAAAGAACTACTGAACACAATAATAACATGCTCCTCAGAGACCCGCCACATCGAGTGGACATCCATCTCAGACACGCTTGGGCTCTTCCTGCAGGAACCATGCCATCACATCCTGCCATACTCCCTTGGCTCCAGTCTCGATGACATCTCCATGACACGGAATAATCCGATCAAAGTCCCACTGATTAACGCGCTTCACTGACTCGGTGAAAGCCGAGCGATCCTGTTGCGACAGAATGTACCAGGTAAACCGTCGCTGTCCAATCGCAGGCGAACCAATCGAGAGCATGGGCAGTACCATTTTGGTAAGGAGATTCATAGGATTACCCTCAGGCGCCTTGGAGTACTGCTCAGTAGCAGGTAGGTTGAAGAGCATGTCGGCCTCGATGACCGTGCGCGAAGGGCGATGTAGGAAAATCAGCTCGCGGGACCCGTGCCCGTGCACATACTCGGTCTCAAACTCAGCGTCGAACTCCTCGGAGATCATATTGGTAGCACCCTTCTTGAACACGTGTTGAAACGGCTCCTCGCCCTTGAATTCTGGGTTTGTGTGGCGCTTCTCCCACAGGCCCTCGGGGGCCAGAATCTGTGCCTGTGGATAGGCCTTCTTCCAGGCCGAGATGTGTAGGTGGTGCTGGAGGTCTGGGGCAGCGATGTACTTGACGTTACCGCCGAGCGAGTCGACTCGCTCGCGGACTTCCTGCGTGAGACTCACGGGTGAGAACACGGCGAGGGCACCCGTGGAGAGCCTGACTGTGTCAGGCAAGGAGGATTAGCTCGGATCCAACCACATCCTCGGCCCCTTGATGGAATGTGCGAGCTCTGATCTGTAAGGGCGAGCTACTCACCTAGCGTGCCTCGACCGCCGAACCGCAAGACTCCGAATCGCGCGAATGGCAGACTCATGGTGATGATATCAGGGGTCACTGCGCGGATGACCATCAGGCCCGATGGATTGGGTGGGAAGAGCGGCGCCATGGTTGTGCAGCCTCGTTTTATGTAAGTACCCTGGCGTTGAATGTCTCAGTTGGCAACAGCTGTCTCTAGCCGGTATAGTACTTTGTAGAGCTCAAAGAGTGTAAGACTGTGGGTGGATCGAATGCATGCGAAAAGAGAAAAGGTGGCACTGGTAGGTGCGATCGAGGCAGCTACGAAAGATGACGTGATGAATGGTAGTAGCTTATCAATTTCGAGGGCCTCGGCTCCGTTATTTCCAACAGCCACACTTGACATCTAACATAATATAATAACTACGCTAGTTACCCTAGGGTGATTATTCAATTAATTTAAATGATCCGATTAATAATTGACCTAGTGGGTATCATCAAACCTAAGCAGAAACGCCAATCTCCTGCAGTCACATCGCCCCAAGAACCATCTAGCCATGCCATGTTCGCCCAGTCTCCTCTTCCTGTTCCTCGCGGTGGGGAATTATGGACTCAGAGATTTTGAACACCTTGATTAGCTCTCTCCAGGTGTCAAAATCCAAGCTGAACACGGCCTGGCGCTTCTGGATTTGCTTCTTCTGGGCCTCACTAGGCGCATATGGCACCGAAGGAACTATTAATGCAGTCAGTACAATACGAACCACGTAAAAGGATATTTCAAAACACTCACTAAGGTTTGGTATCCCACGGCTGTCCGTTCCCACACCGACGGTCCCGTCGCGGACCAGGAAGCTGACATAGAAGAGGTTCTCGACACTCTGCCCGAAGGACTGCGGATTGATGCAAAAGCGGAAAAGATTCAGGCCACCATCAGTGGAAATACCGTGCTTATCCATAATATCTTGAATCATCTTCTCGGTAGGGTTTGCAACAGTATCCAGTTCCTTGTTCACCTCATCCTCAGCCTTGCCCGAAGCCTCGTGAAGCAGATTATTGACCCTTGTACAGATCACAGTCAGGTTCGAGTTCTCCTGTTGACCAAGGTCCTCCTGCTGAAGCTCCTGTGGCCGGACCGCCTGTGTTGCGTCGAAGCGCTCGGCCCTGGTCCGTTGGGTGATCTGCCGCGTGCGCTTTTGCACCGACAAAGGCCCAAGTAGCCATCCAGAAACCGAGGGTCTCGCATTGTGGGGCAGACACGCTGCGCGACCAAGCCAATCCCAATTCATCGCATCCCCCGCAGCACCATCTTCATCGTCGCTATCGGCCTCTCTCTGGCTCCGGCGGTGACGTCGCCGATTTTGCGTGCTGCTGGGCATAGCCTCCGAGCTGTCTGGTCCGCGGCGCATGAAGGAGATGCATTTCGTGACAAACTCATCAACGTCGATACCAGCGCTGCTGTCTCCGAGCGCAAGCTGCGCGGCCTTCCTATGCGAGAGGTCGGCGGCGTTGACGAGAAGGCGCGAGTCGAGGGTGGCGTCGGATGTTTGCTTGACATTTTCGTACAGTACGTTCGCTTTGGATACTGTTTCGTAGATACCATTGTTCCCTGATCGCATAAACTCGGCTCGCGAGTCTGTGGTGGTAATTGTTAGAACGCGTCCACTCTCACTTCGCGACTGCACCACGGAGGCAAAAATACATACCATTGAAATCGACAACCAGGTCTCTGTATTGCTTGCGGGTTCGTCTCCGTTCGTCCTCATCCTGGTCAGGGTCATAGTATCGCGTATTGTCATGGCGTTGCGACGATGGTGGCATTCGCGACTGGATATTGGATGCGCGGTCGGTCAAGCGTCGTCGCTTTGCAGATTGACTCGAGGGCGCCATCTGAGCGGTAGTTCTTTTATTGGCACTTCGAGGATTCTCTTTATCAGAGAAGTTGGATGGTGTAGGAGGGCTGCGGCTGCGCGCAGTTGCTTCACTCGGCTGAGAAAGAGGGACAGGCTCCATGCTAAACCAGTGCTTTATTAGTACGAGGCACAAACAAAGGTCCAAACAAAGAAAGATCAAACAGATAAGGCAGTAGACACCTCGAAATAGATCCTTGCCGAGGCTATAGAGTACTCCGTACAGTTATCACCCAATGTAAATTGGGGGCGAAGGAATGTAGCAAATGATCGACAGTCGCGTACGATCGCGTGTTGGCACGTGACCGTGTCAGTGGGGCACTGTTGATGCCTCTGATTTGACGATTTCCATACAATCACACTGCCTTAGGTGATCCATCATTTGGAATCGATATGCTTCATTGTGCTTGGAAGTTTTACGGTTTAGCCGTTGCGTATTAGTGATGTGTCACTTTGCAGTCCACATTAGTAGACTATTTAATGTTGGAATATCTAACGATCTACCGAAACAATCCAAAACATAGAATAGCTGCGGCAAGGTGGGCTCACATTATCCAATATGATTGGCTGTGAAGGAATCAAAGAAGGGCTCAATGGAGCCTCAAGCCGCCGTCGTATGTTGCCCTGTGCCGCACTTCCGGGAAGATATGTAGTGGAAGAGACTGGGAAGCGACCGGATGAAGGAAAAATGAAGAAAAGATGCATTAGTTACGTGATTGTGGCGCGGACAGGGTGAATTGATGGAAACACAACAGACTGCTGCCGAAGTACATACAACAGTAGGGCTTCCCTAGTAGTCACCTACCCAACTACCAACCTGCCGGTATATGGCTTAATTACTGGGAAGAGAGTTGGGAAGAGACCAAAGAGAGGGTAGGGAAGAGACTGCTGCCTGAATACAACAGCAGGGATTCGCTAGTGATCACCTGCCCAACTACCAACCTGCTGATATGTGGCTTAAGTACTGGGAAGTGATAGGGAAGAGACTAGGGGGAGAGAAGAGAAGAGACCGCATATAACAGCAGGGATTCGTTAGGCCAACCATTCAAGGCTTGAATACTGGGAAGGGAGTATGGAAAAAAGTTTAGGGCAGAAGAAAGAGAGTGGGAAGAGAGCGGGGAAAGTGAAAGAGAGTAGGAAGAGAATAGGAGACTACTCACCGCGCTAGCGCAGGTAGTTCTATCGTTCCTATTCGTACATACAAAAGCCAGAGCATGTAGGGCAAACGCTACTGTAAGCGCGGAGCAACAGCGAAGCTATAAGAGACCAAATAAGACTGCGCCTTGTTGGCTACAGTCTAGAGTCAACGTAATTGTTAATTAATCAATTAGGGCAAAATACACCCAATTTTGTGAGGCACTTTGTGATTTGTATCTTAGGAACAAACGCCTAGCCCCTGGCTTAAGGAAGCGTGATATAACTTCCCGTAGTTCATGTCAATCTTCCCGCTCGCTTGCTACTCTGAGCTGGGGCCTTCCCCTCTCCTGTATAGCCAGGGATGTCTGCGCCAGCGCTAGTGACCAACTGCATGTTCCTAGTCTCCCCAGAACGTCTTGCATCATTTGTTGGCGTTACTCCTCGAGTTGATCTTGGGCGCTCGGAGCCCTCTAGAAAAGAGGCTCACTTGAGTGATTGTACAAGAGAACCGTGCACGCATAAGATATAAAGAGGACATAGAATTTCCCATCTTACCCACCTGATAAGAGCACAAGGCATCTTGAAGTCTTTTGAACATTGGTTTCAAGTCTTCATTCATCAACTTGGACTGTTTAAGTAAGCTTCAGAATTGATCGAATTCATGCTTCAACTAACTGACAATAAAAAGCGAAATCCGTCTCTCCCTGCACATAAGGAATCTTCTTGGGGCTCTTACACCGACGAGTCACGACCCCGAGCTTTCCCAATCAGCAATTCTTTACCCATCATGGCACCCATCGTCGAGTGGAATGAGTTGGTGGACATGGTGAACTGCCCTTCTTGTGGGCACAACAATATGACGGAAGCTGAAGCCTGCACTGGGATCGTGAAAGATGGGAAAGGAGGATACAAGACATGCGGACGGCCACTTCCACGAGCCCTGAAGTCTAAGTAGAGAAATCTGTTCTTGGTAAGAACTACAGTATTTTCTGCAGTATTTTCTGAGCTTTAAATCTTCGAGGGCTGGTCTAACTGCTACAAGGTGTTCGCGCAATCCCTTCTCAACCGAGCTCAACAGAGGTTGTCTATAGTGGAAATTACAACACCACAAGGGTTATAGCCATGTATCGAGAGGGTGTTTTCTGACTGTCTTTCTAAGTTACCCGTTTTGATATTCAAAATATCACTAGCAATCTTATCAATACGCCTTGTGAAACAATTTTTCCAACTGCAAGCTCTTGCGTTGCTCTTCGCATATCCATTTATCTTTAACAGAAATCTCTGAAAGAGATATGTAGCACCTAGAAACTCTCAAAACAGGCAAGCTCTAAATTTATAGCTATTACTTTCTGTAAAATAATGGAATAGATAAAGTGAAAAAGGTTTAGCATTCAGTGAGATATGAGAACCATATGTGGCACAAACGGTATTGATATATCGACTTTGGGGCGTCAATACCACCAAGACTCCCATTCATCTGAATAGTTGTCGAATCCATGTTCGCCAAGTGCCTTCTGAACCTCCCATCGCCACCAATGCACATCTTCCACCGAACTCGGAAGATCCAATCCGCTGCTTACTCGAAACTTCGTTCGGATCCATCCTCTAGGAAAGTATCCAGCGGTCTCCCAGTCGATGATGCCAACAGATCCAGTTTTCGGGACATCTTCCACAATAATGTTACCAGGGCCGAGGTCGGAATGATAAAACACAAATTCGGAGCAGTCCATATCCATCGATTCACATCCTTGTCGAAGGTTTTCAGGATCATAGTTGTGCTCAGACCCGAACTTGATGAGGTACGGCTGCAAATTGTTTTTTCCATCCACACCCCCCAGTATATTGCTTTTCCAGCACTCAAGCGTTTCACAGATTTTCACCACAGCGTCCACGTAGTGATGTTTCCATTTTTCATCTAGAGTGGGCCAAGCTTCTGCAAGGGTTCGACCTGGTACTCTGCTGAGGAAAAGGCATGACCGACCGTTGTATTCCGTTTCATACAAGATCTTGGGTGTCTCAAAGCCAGGCTGTTTTTTCCGGACAAATTCCAGTGTCGTAGCTTCTCGTGTTGTACCACTGACTTGCAGTTTGACCTTGCAGAAAGCAGCCTTTCCTATGGACCAGACAGCTGAGGCGTCCCCAGCGTCGTACACTAGCACAATGTTTGGATGATCTGGAGCCAAAGGCACGGAGGGAGGTGCAGGATTGGGTGCGTCGGTGACAGTGTAGCTTAGATCGTCATCCCGATCATACCACGTTGCGGTATCAGAATAACCGCTTGAACGCTGGAGAATAAGGGGACCAATGAGCCACGTATTTTCATCAACCTGCTTGATTGACTCTCTGACAGGGTCTTTCATTCTGAGGCTAATTAGGTCCATTTTGTGCAATGTGTGACCGTGATTGAAGTTTCGTGTACCAATCGATAGATTTTGGTCTTCCAATGTAAAGAAATTCGACGTGTGAGTAGGTTGGAGTGCTGCTGGAATATACAGCTAGATATATGTATGGAGGTAGTACAAAGCACGGAGCCCCTGGATGGGTTGCGGAGCAACCAAACTTCCCCCTCAGTTGGGTGCCCCCGCGGGCAGCGCCAAGCCGCATGTGTACAGTGGCGTTCATTTAGTTTGAGACCTCTTCTTTGATAGCCTTTTTTACCACAGAACGCTAAGTATATAGCGTGGAATGCGAGGTTTTTACTGGCAAAAATCCTGGCAGAAAGTTCTGTAACCCACGGGGGTGTTTCAAACTAAACGAACGCCACTGTACATACTTATACAATTTGCGACCGCTGATTCATTTATAGCCACGCCCTTGAGACGATTATGCCTCGTTGTTTCTTTCTCAGAGAAAACGCGTCGTCAGGCCTGCTCACTTTCTACTGTTATTGTAAGCCTTTTCGCCACCTTCCATATCTCTAAGCAACTACAAAGCCCTAGGGTCTACATTCAGCGTGGCAGCCAGGTAATGCAAAGCGCTATCTCCATCAACATCTAGGACACGCACATCGACACCCACGACCTGTACAAAAAGATGTAGGGTACTAAGCTAGGCTTCTTGGTCCAGCAAGGTGAGCGGTATTGTTGCTCGACATGTTGACCTGGAATCGGCTCGTGAGCCCGTGACCAGGTCTTCTGTTCGGATCTAAATGTAGGGGGTTGGGAGCATGCAATAGCCCGTCGGAGTCGGGAGTGCGGGCACAATGAATACTCTGTACAGAATATGGATTTTTCTTGTCAATATACTCGGATATCAAGGGGAGAGACGCGATGTGGAGTAGGCTGTGTCCTAATGCCGTGGTCCCTGCGGTAGAGAGTGGCATAGGGAGGCGGGATAGGATGTCCGGATCATGACGGGCAACTGCCAAGTGGAGCGGCTGAATGTCGAAAATAGGAGAGCGTAGGTGTTGATTGAGATCTGGATGCTGCAGAAGGTGCACGATAGATATTCGGATTGTGCGGATCGCACTGAAGAAGTGCAAAAGGGGGTGGCTGTAGAGCGGCTGTTGGAGTTACGAGGGGGCGGTAGTTGGGAGAGTAATGATACACGTGCAGCAATTTATGAAGCATTGCGGGCTGACCAGCCTCGATAGCTTCATGGACGGGAGAGGAAGTACTGATGAATGATGGCTTGGTATCGTCAAAATCGGCTCAATTAGCCTCCGAGGTTACGGACCATGGATAGTATGGCCATGTGACTCAGAAGACAAACTTAGCTTTATCGTGTTTTCAAACAGATATAGTGGTTACAGTCCAAATCCATCCTGTTTTATCGTCAGTACCTTCACTGCGGTTACAGATCAGTCTGAAAGTTTTCCCTATATAGCACAGGCATTCTCTGTGCTTTGAAGATTAAGATCTTTGCAGTTCCGGTAAAATAATCAGGCCCAGCCCGGGCACGCCATATTATCAACAAGCATTCAGTTTATCCTGGCTGCAACTCCAATTTCCTTCTTGGGTCCTAAGGAAGACATACGCCTTCTAAGGTGTTTTCCTACCGCAATTATGAGCGAGAACAGAAGACCGCTTCCCCCACCGTCCCTTATGGTTCGCAAATTCCTTGAATACAAGGTCTCAGAAGATCCAAGGATACATTCAACAACTTCTTCCGAATCCCCCGAATCAGGTCGGCCACATGAACCTTTCAGGGAAGGATATTTTTTCTTCTATGGAACACGGATGGATACACATACGCTTGCCAAAAATCCTACAATTATCCGAGCCTCCACAGATGCGGCCGGCTAGGATGATAAGCTATGAAATTAAGTTTCGGGGACAATATCCTGCCCTTGTCGACTTTCCTCCAGTTGACGGCTTCGCTTGCGAAATTCTTTTGCGGGAACACTGGAATCGGCTTGTTGCCTATGAGACGGATGAATATGACCTTGAACCTATTCTTGTTGATTTTCTTGATAATGGGGAAAAGGAGGTTCAAGGTGTTGCTTTTTGGTAGAATGGAGAACCTGAAGAGTTGCGGGGTGAGAGCTTCAGCCTGGAACGTCGATTGCAGGAGCATACTTCGAACGGATCATAGTGGAAGAGGGAAGGGAGCCCAAAGGTTTTGCGGGTTTCAAGTTGTGGGATTTGTGGGCTGTTAGTCTCATAGTTGAGTTGTTTGTAAGGCCCAATCAAAAGATCGTAGGCCCAGTAGACGAAGTATTCCTAGGAGCAATTAACACGAAATACAAGGCTAATTGGCTGGTCAAGTAGCAGGATATAGACAGAGGAAATCCGATGCTATCCACATGTATAGTTGGAAACACGTGATGATAGCTGACTCAGTCCCCGCAGGAGCTCAGACGTCGGGGAAGCTTCGCTGCTTTTGTCGAGGGCCCACGAGCATGGAGGCATTTACGTTTGCACTCTCCACACAGGTGGACCTACCTGTATGCATCAAGGTGTAAGTTGAGCTTTTATACCCCGGTGGAGCATGACTGACAGCCCGCAGTGGCTCCCTGGAAGGCAAACAGAGACAAATACCATACTCGCGACTACTCCAGAACCCGCAATTACGACATCTGGGATCCGCCCAGAATCCTGCATCCGATCTCTTTGTCACAGTCCAGCTATGGTCGGACTCGAAGCCTCTCGGTGTCCCACTGCAGACTTCATACAAAGCATTCAAAAACGCCCGGGTATGGAATGAATGGCTGCACATGCCAATATCTATTAAGGATGCCACGCTTCACTCTCAGCTTGCTATAACGGTCTGGGATCTATCTCCACTGGCAGCGGATGGACCACAGGGTCATGATGTGCCTTTTGGCGGAACGACAATTCCCCTGTTCGACAGCGAGGGCAAGTTGAAGATAGGACGGCAGAAGTGCAAGATCTATCGCCATAAAGCTGCAGATGGCTTCTCATCGACGACTACTCCATCTACGCCACCGCCAAAGAGGCGGAAGCATAACACTCGCGATGTGCTGGCACCGTCGCCAGAAGAGTTGGAGTTGGAACGAATTGAGGTCCTGATCAAGAAGCACGAGATAGGTGAAATAACCCGGATTGACTGGATGGATCAGATGGTCTTTCGTCAGCTGGAAAAGCTCAAAATGCAGGCCGAGGAGGCTGCACGCAAACGCGCCATTCATTTGAAGGCGCTGAAACAAAAGACTGCTGGCGCCGCGGACGATAGTTCCGATGAGGAGGAGATAGATGATGAAAACTTTGTTCTCTACGTGGAATTTCCTCGCTTCGATCATCCCATTGTGTGGGTTGATCATCAGTACGCTCCGCCGCCTATCTCATCTTACCCCCAGAGTGTACCAACCAATCCAAATTCGGCATTGAAACCGGTCCCCGAGGTCCGATTTGGCCCTGGGATCGAAGGCGGAGACGGGGCTGGAGTCATCAGAATCTACGACGCAGAGGTTGGACAGACAGGTAATCCGTGTGAAGACAAGCACCGTCGCTTAATTCGCAGCCATCGGACCGGGTTCATGGATCGGGACCTCAAACCTAACCCCAAGAATCGTGATGAGCTGAATGTTATCTTGTCATACGAGCCGACACAGGACCTTACTGCCGAGGAGAAAGATATCATTTGGAGATTCAGGTACTATTTGACGCGAGAGAAGAGAGCACTCACCAAATTCGTCAAGTCGGTCAACTGGCGCGACGAGGGAGAGTCTCGACAGGCAGTGGAGATTTTGCCTAAATGGACCGAGATTGATGTTGATGATGCTTTGGAACTTCTTGGACCCACGTTCGACAATCCGGCAGTGCGATCCTATGCTGTGGCAAGACTGCGCAAGGCAGATGATGAGGAGCTTCTTCTTTATCTTTTGCAATTAGTCCAAGCTCTGAAATACGAAGAGCATGCTGGAAATGATGCGGACGAAGCCGCTCACGACTCTTCACTGGCCAATTTCCTGATCTCGCGCGCCGCCAACAATTTCAAGCTGGGCAACTACATGCATTGGTACCTCATGGTAGAGTGTGATGACGCAGGTCCCGGTACACTGTCAGTGCAACGTCGACTATTTGCCCGAGTCGAATATTATTTCATGATGGAGTTGGAGAAGGTCAACGCCGAACATCGGAAAATACTTCTGCGTCAAGGGGAATTGGTTACCGTGCTCTCGAAGATCGCCAAAGACATTCGTTTCTCCCGAGAAAACCGACCCCTGAAAATCGAGAAGCTGAAGAAATCCCTCCGTGACCCAAAGAACGACCTCATTCACATCGACCCGCCACTGCCTCTGCCTCTGGATCCAGACGTCGAGGTAGTCGGATGCTACCCTGATGAATCTAATGTCTTCAAATCGACGTTATTTCCCCTGCAAATTACCTTCAGGACCACCGACGGTCGGCGTTACCCTCTCTTGTTCAAGGTGGGCGACGATCTTCGCCAGGATCAACTGGTCATCCAGATCATCACCCTGATGGATAGACTCCTACAAAAAGAAAATCTGGATTTGAGACTGACTCCATACCGAATCCTTGCCACGAGCTCCACTGCCGGTGCTGTCCAATTCATCCCCTCAATTTCCCTCTCTGCTGCATCAGCCAAGTACAAATCCATCCTCGCCTACCTGAAAGAACACAATCCGGACGACAACGAACCACTAGGTGTCCGCAAGGAAACAATGGACACATACATCAAGTCCTGCGCGGGCTACTGCGTCATCACCTATCTCCTCGGTGTAGGTGACCGTCATCTGGAAAACCTGCTCCTAGCACCAGACGGCCACTTCTTCCACGCCGACTTCGGCTTCATTCTCGGACGCGACCCTAAGCCCTTTGCCCCGATGATGAAGCTGTGCAAGGAAATGGTTGAGGGTATGGGGGGAACGACCTCACCTCACTACCTGCAATTCAAACAATACTGCTACACCGCATACACGACCCTGCGCAAATCCGCAAACCTGATTCTAAATCTTTTCAGTCTGATGGTCGATGCCAATATCCCAGATATTCGAGTGGAGCCTGACAAGGCAGTGTTGAAAGTCAAAGAACGGTTCCATCTGGAGATGTCCGAGGAGGAAGCTATTCGGCATTTCGAACAGCTTATCGGAGATAGTGTCAATGCTATATTCGGTGTGGTTATTGATCGTCTCCATGAGTTTGTGCAGGGCTGGCGGGCGTGATTATTCCTTTTGGTTATGGTTTGAGGCGTTAGATGTTGGAATTAGGATATAGACTCGGCGCAAGGAGATGTACAGACACAGGATACCCGCGCCGCTTGCAAATGATATGTTCTTTTTCACTGAATCAGCTGGGACCCATAGATGCGGCCCCACTGTAAATTCTCTAACAATCATGTCCCAGCTCTTCATCCCCACGCTCCTGTAGCTCCACTTATTCATTCATATCATACCTGGAATACTTCGTTGCAAAGGGAGTAGATGTTCTCTGCCAAGACAGAAAAAGGCCCTGTTACGCCAAGAATGGTGAGGGGTTGGATTGAGAACCTGTTCATATGGTCAATGCCTATACGGCGTGTGATATAATCTGGACTGGGCACCAACAGTGAGAAAATGATTCCGTTAAGCCCAGTGCCAAAGACGACCTCAATCGTACCCCAGCTTTTGCCCGTAAGGACATACAAGTCACTAGCGAACGTGATGCCAGGCAGAAGATTCGTAAAGAAGACATAGACCGCACTAGCAAAGACTCGTTGATTAAAGACGGCCCAATCTGGTATATATCGTCGGCGCAGATTGACGATGTCCTGCTTTATCAGTCGAAATGGGCGCAGAGGACCACCGGCCGCCACCGAGCCCCGTAGGACTCTGAAGGGTTTGGGGGTGTGTTTGGACGGTGTAATAATAGAATGAGCATCTGGATCATGGAGATGTCCTTTCTGAGTCAACTTCGGGATCATTTCTGTTTCTCTTTCTCCGATGGCGTGGTCGTGAGCTGCGCCGGATAGAAGAGATGCGGGTGGACGGTGGTCGAAAGGCTGATGTCAGAGACATTGTGATTGGGAAATGTTTCGAAAACTACGTTAACAAATGATACGCGACATGTACAGCTCATTTTCTAGATTTGAAGCCATCGAAGAGAAAGTTGAAGTTGAGAATAGCAAATGAAAATGGTTCTACCGTCTTCTACGAGTAGAGTAGACATGATTAGGGCATCTGCGTCATACCATATACTCACACCGCCCCCACTCTCCGCTTTGCGATAAGCGGCAATTTTTTATTGAACACTCCGACTGTTTTCACGACTCGCTCGAGCTTGTCAAAAATGACTACTCTTTTACTTGAGTGATTATATTTCAAATCATGGCGCAGTTTGTACCACGCCAGACGTTCCCGCACTATGGGGCCATCCCAAGGTCCTACTTCCTGGGCCATCATCGGGCTGGCCTGACCAAGATGAAGAACATGCTCTCCACAATTGACTACGTTGTCGAATGTCGCGACTCCAGGGCGCCTGTCACATCGATCAACCCCATGTTCGAGGAGGCTTTGTGCAACAAAAGGCGTCTAATCGTCTACACGAAGAGGGACCTAAGCAGCACTCCGCAATCACCTGCACAAAAGCTAGTGAGTCGCATTGCATGAAAACCCAAGGGCATGAACCTCGGACTGACGTTGCATGGCTCAGGCAGAGAAGAAGATCCGAAGCTTCGATCGCAACAGTCCCACATTCTTCGTGAGCTCGTCCTCCCGCGCAGACGTCACGCAGATCGTCAAACACCTCCGAAACGATGCCGAAGCTCCTGATAAACTGGTTGGGTGTCGCGTCATGGTAGTCGGCATGCCAAATGTCGGCAAGTCGACATTGATCAATCACCTACGAAACTATGGTGTGGGCAAAGCAAAGGCCCTGAAAACTGGAGGCCAGCCGGGTATTACAAGGAAAATTGGAACTCCGGTTAAGATTATCGAGCGAGAGAGCGGGTCGCATGTGTATGTTCTCGATACGCCGGGTGTTTTCATGCCATATGTCCCAGACGCGGAGAATATGCTCAAGCTGGCGCTTTGCGGTTGCGTCAAGGACGCTGTGATATCGCCCGTCACTCTCGTCGACTATCTATTGTATAAGATCAACTTGCATGATGCGCAGGCATATCAGCGTTGGTCCGAGCCGACAAACGAGGTTATGCCGCTGCTGGAGAAGTTTGCGCACTATACCGGGCTGCTTGGAAAGGGTGGAGTGCCCAATATAGACGGTGCCGCTCTGCATTTCATACAGAAATGGCGACATGGGGATGTCGGCCGGTTTATGCTCGATGACCTTGAGGAAGAACAACGGCGTCGGGATGACCCTTTAAAGGTTGAACAAATGAGCATGACCCAGGCACTAAGAGCCGAAAGAGTGTCTCGAAAGAATCGGGATGAATAGCTGCTTGCTAATGTGCTGTACATAATATTGAACGAATCTCTTGAATATAATAGACGTGTATCTTTTGAATGACCAGATTGATGTATCACTGAAAGGTAAATAGAAAATGCTCAAGATGTGTGAATATTGCGCAGAAGCATCCATAACGCCGGGACAAAAGAGAGGGGAAACAACAGGGGGAAACCCCTCGACAGATGCAACCTCTAAGAGATCTTGTCTAGCAGACGTCTGCGTCGCCTATCGACGAGTTCCTCTTGCACCTCCTCTAGTGTAGGAAGTCGCCATTCGACGCCGTCACCTGCATCACCCGGTAATGACTCCCAGCCATCCTCGGCGTCATCTTCATTCTGATGACGCAAATGTTCAACAGCCTCTTTCTCCTTGGCCTTCTCATAGGCTAGAAGAGTTCCGTCCTCCTCGTCCAGACCGTATCCAAAGTAGTTGGCATCGACCTTCCTTGTCGCGATCTCTCCACCCCTACCAACCCCCTCACCCTCCTCCTCAGGAGGCCCTCTCGCCTTGCGTGTCGCCGCCTCAAACATCTCCTTAACACCGGGTAATTCTCTAGCACGGCCAAAGTATCGATAACCTTTGCCTCCGCCCGGAATCTCACGGCCTTCATCGTCGTAAACCCGACCCGAACCACGCATGTAGTTCGGACCGCCCAGGTTTCGAATTTGCATTTCCCACGCCCATTTCTCACGCATGAGCTTATTAATCTCGTCGTTCAAATCACGGATCTGGTAGTCGCTCAAGTTGGGCTCTTGGATGCGAGACACTTTGCGGGAGATTTCTTTGAGAACCTGGCCGCGCCAGCGCTCGCATGTCGGGACCGAGTCGATGCTTGTGATGGCTTTGGGGCGTCGTGTGCGTCCGAGGTCAATGATGCCCATGTCCGCTGCTTGTTGCGCCCGGAAGCGAAACAGCATGGACTGCGCCTTTTCACTGTTGCGAGCCTGTCCATCGTAGAGGAGTCGATTAGCAAATTCATTCATGGGGTGTTCGTAGACAGGATCGATAGGGTCGCCTTGGTGAGGAAAGATTGGCTTACCATAATGGGAGATTGGCACGGTCTGTGACCCAGAAAGTAGTAAAAAGGGTCGTGGGAGGAATCCAAAGAGGAAATCTGAAGCTTGACAGCTGTGGATGAGGTTCGGCGGCAAACTGCCGCCTGCCGCGCGGTTATCACGTGCTCTCGACCGCAGCCGTTAGCATTTATTTTGGTTACGCTGGAATCACACTCATGCTTATATTTTTCGGTTACTTTTTGATGTAATCATTTCTATGCTCTACAGGCGGAACCGCGGCTCGAGGAGGATGCGATACCAGCGAATGAGAATTGCAGGGGCTGGAGTGCCCGTTGTGCCGTCTGATTAAACTATTTTCTAGATCAACAAAAACCCGGTTTCAACTCTTAGTCCTACACTTTGAATGTTAATGGGCTTTAGTAGATGCACACCTCTGCAATTGCACTGGATAAGTCAGATGCTCCTTCAAGCAATATGAACAGGACCTAGAGGTCAACAAGAAAGACGAAAGTGTCCATTTCCGAATGCACATGTACGCCAACCCCAAATCACAAGCTAAAAACAGAAAAATCATGGCTAAAACCCAAGAATAAACGTGGTACACATTCCTTCAGCTCTATTCACAAAAACCCTTTGGTGTTGCTGGGTTTCCGCTGAGGGGTGTCATTAGATCCGTATACTGCACTTCCTCGTCGGCTACCCACATCGCTCAGTGCGGCCATAGGTGACCGGGTGAGTGTGCCGGCTCTCTCAAACCGCATTCCCTTCAATCCTTCGAGCTCGCGTTCTAGCCGGAGGGTCTTCTCGCGTTCCTCGCGTAACTCTCGCTCCGCACGGCGAACTTGCAGCTGGGTTTCGGTGTCGCCTTGCTGGAGCTCGTCGATGTTTTGGAGGAGTCGCTCGATCTTATCTCGAGCCTTATTGACATCGTCATTAAGTTGGGAGTTGATCTTGTCGCGGCGATCAATCTGGGATTGGAGATCCTTGACGGTGCGATCGACGTTGCGAACAGACCGCTGTTCGGCACTGTTCTTGCTCTCCTGCTCTTCGAGATGGGTCTCGAGCTGTAAGTAAAATATGGGTTAGCAGAGTTACACAAAGCAATAAATAAGGTATCTAGATTCCTTACCTCCTTGATACGCTTGTGCAAGAATCGCACATCTTGGCTACCGGACGAGTAGCTCTTGGTCTCGAGATCAACACATCGGAGCTGCACCTCCTTAAGCTGCTTCTCCAATCCAGCCTTGTCCTTGAAAAGCTGGGCATTGGTCTCGCGCTCGGTGGTAAGCTCTTTCTGTATTTCGGTAGCCAGGGCATCAGCGCGGCGCATCTTGCCAACAGCGGCAGTGGACAAGTCTTCTTGCTGAGCGAGTTTGGACTTAAGTTCGAGAAGCTCACGATCCATACTAGCTGCATTGCGCATGGAAGGGCTCTCGCCCTTGGCAAGATCCTCGAGACGCTCTCCAGCCTCGGCCAGTCGGCCCTCGAGCATCTTCTTATCCTTGAGAAGCAAGTCGCGCTCGGCCGTTACATCGTCGATACTGGTACGAAGAGCCCGCACTTGTGAGAGTAGTGAGACAACCTTGCTCTGGGCTTCGTTGTGAGCTTTGGCAGCTTCATCGCGAGAGTTGGTGAGGTCTTGCATAACCATGTCCATGCGGCCTTTCTCCTTCGCCCAGGTCGAGCTGTTGATGACTTCGTTGTCCCACTTGCTTCGAAGATTCTCAAGATCCTCACGCAGGCGAGAGTTCTCTCCGCGGACATTGAGCAACCGCTCACGTTCCATCTCGAGTTCACTGTTGATGGTGGAGAACTCTCTCTGGTACTTTTGTCTTGTCTGCTCCATCGAGGTTTCTTTGTCCTCAAGGTCAATGGCGCGCTGGTTCCTGTAGTCCTCGAGCTCATTCTGGAGACGTTGTTTGGCCTGCAAGGCACCTTGAAGCTCTGCAGCCTGGTCCTCCATACGGGCTTCCAAAGACTGAGTCTGTCGCTGCAAATCCTCAATGAGTGCATCCATCTCCTTCCTCTCAGACATGATCTGAGCGCAAGTCTCTGTGGCTTCCTGGCTTTGGGACTTCGCAAACTGTTCAGCGCGATTGGCCTTCAGAACAGTAATCTCGGCCTGTTCAAGCTTGCTGAAGTAGTCATCAGCGCGGCTCTTGTACAAGCTGAGGCTAGACTCAAGATCGGCAGTCCTGGATGTCTCGGCATCCAGACGTATCTGCAAGTCCGAGAATTCTTGGAGGAGCTGGTTGCGGCTGGAGGCATCATGCTCTCTGCCGGCTTGCAGCTCTTGGATTTCGGAGCGAGCGTCGCGAAGATCGACCTCCAAAGCAGCCTTGCTGCGCTTCAATTTTTCGTAGTGCGACTTGGCCTCGCCATATTCAGCGATGGTATCATTGTGGACCTTAAGCAAAGAACGGCGAGACTGCTCCTGCGAGTTGATCAGATCATACAACTCCTCATGCGACTTGGCCTGGACATCGCGAAGTGACAGCTGTCCAGAGCGAATGCTTCGTTCCAGAGATGAAACCTTCTTAGCAGAATCATCCAGCTGGTCGTGAAGTCGTCCGTTCTCACGCTCAAGAAGCTGCATGCGACGAATCGAAGGACTCTCATCTTGCCAGATATCCCGAGTGGGAGTGGACTGGAGCTGACTTTGAAGGTGCTTATTTTGCATCTCAGTCATCTGCAGTTTGTTCTGAAGCTCCTCGATTTCAGCAGCCGCATCCATGCGCTTTTGATAGCCCACAGTATCGACCGTTCTGTCTGACCGAGCAGAATCAGGTGCTCCGTCTTGAAGGTTGTGGTATCGCCTGTTTGGCGTGGTCGGGTTTGAGAATCTCTTGACCGCATTTTCAGAGTTCTTCCTGAAGTGTGCAGGTGTGCGGTTGCTGGCAACTTCGTTGTGGTCGATCTCCTCAAGCAGGGCACGCTTCGAGGTAGAGTATCTGGAATCGAGCTCCTTCATTTCATCCGCATGACGTCGGCGCATCTCCGAAAGCTGACTTTCGGCACGCCAATACTTCTCCTCTGTTACCTGGAGTCTGTGCTGTACTGTGTCGAGAACTTGCGCCAAGTCGACCTGTTTCGACAGGTGCGGTTGAACGGCCTCCCAGGACTGGCTCGGCTCAGATGCCTCGGGCTCAAACACTCTGTGCAGAAGAATCAACTGGCGGTGGAGATCTGCGATCTCTTTGTGAGCCCCATCCAAAGTATTCTGAGTTTGCCGGGTATTCGCCTGCGCCTGAGCCCGCAATTGTCGCTCATTTTCGAGATTGCGATTCGCCTCTGAAAGCTGAATGTTGGCTGTGGATGCGGCCTTTTCAGCATTGCGGCTCGTCTTATGCTCACGCTGGACCTCGTGGTTGAGATCCTCCAAGCTCAAGGACAACTTCTCCTTTTGCTTTTCGAGGGATGTGATCGCAAGCTGTGACTCGCCCAGTTGGCGTTCGAGCTTCTTGTTCTCTTCATCGAGCTTTGCCTTCTCTTTTTGGAGGTTCGTCAACCGGACTCGGTTGTTGTCGCTGGCTTTCGAGTTTGAGCGGGCAATGTCCAGATTCTTTTGTTGAATCTTGGTCAGAAGGGATCGGTTATCATTCTCCGAAGCTGTCAGTCGGCCTCTCAAGGTCACTAGCTCCCTTTCAAGCCGCTCCTTGTGTTGATCGTGGCGAATGCGGAAATTGTCAGATTCCGAAATTGCATGTTCAAGTTGTTGGACTCGAACCGAAAGCTGATAGCGCTCGTTTTCTAGATCCTCAAGCAACTGCGTCTTCTCATCAAGATCGGTCCGCAAGCTGATGATGTGCTCGTCGGCCTGGTTCTTGATCTTGCGCTCGATGTCTGCCTCGGCATTGAGCCGAGCATTTTCGACATCCGCGAACCGCTCACGAAGCTTGATCAACTCCGTTTGCAGTTCCTTCCTTGAATTCTCCGCGGCGACACGTGCCTCGGTGGCTCGGCGAAGACTATCTTGCTGAATGTACATCTCCTTCTCGATTTCGATCTTAGAGTCATTCAGTGCGTTGTACTTCTCCTTTAGCTGGGCGAGATTGTGCTCGGCAAGCATTTGAACGTCATCTCTTGACTGACGTTCACGGCTGAGGTCTGCTTCAGCCTTGAAGAGTTGTTCCTTCAGGTCGTGAGCCTGCTGCTCCAGCATTCGGCGGCTTTCCCCAGCCTCGGCATCTTCAGATCGCTTTTCGTCAAGCAATCTCTTGACATCTGCCGCCTCCCGCTCCAGTTGGACCTTTTCTGATCGCATAGCATCTCTTTCAGCTTGAACCTCGCGGAGACGCTGCTGCATGTTGTCATGGCGAGTAGAGAGAGAGGTCTTCTCAGCAATCAAGGATCGCTTGTCTTCGTCATGCTTCTTCATATCATTTCGAAGAACAGCCATTTCGCTCTCCTTGCGACGAAGCAAATCCTCATAGCCGGTTGAAGTAGAAGAAAGCTCATTAATCTGTTGGCGGATCGACCGGTTTTCTTCAGAAAGCTCCCGGACCTGCTTCTTGGACTTGTCCAACTCCTTGGTTGTGTTGGCAAGCTTCACATCGAGATCCTGGTCCGTTTTCAATAACTTGGCCTCCAAGTCTTGGAGCTTCCGATCCTTCAAGCTGAGATGGCTTTGGAGCATTTTGATTTCTTGGGTAAGCTCCTGGATCTGACTGTTCTTCCCGGAGAACTGTCCCTCGGCCACAGCTAGTCTGTTCTCGATTTCTTCCAATGAAGATTGCAGTTGATTCTTCTCAGATTCAAGTGTCTGGATGATTTGACCAGCCTGTTCGAGTTGGCTGATGCGCAGTTGCAACTGCTCATCGGTCTTCTTCTTAGCATCCACCAACTCATCCAACTGCTCTTCCAACGTCTCCTGGTCTGCGATCGCCTCGGAGAGTTTCTCGGTGAGCTCCACTTCACGGTCCTGCAGACGCTTGAAGATCTCTTCTTTGTCGAGTGCAAGGGCACGCTCGCTTTCTAGAGTTTGCTGGATCTTTTGGATCTCTATCTCCACGCGGCGCCTGTCCTCATCCAGCTTTTGCTTATCAAGGATATCTTGCTTCATCTTTGCTTCCATATCCTTGATCTGGTCATCCCTCTTCTTAAGCTCCTTGGCAGTGCGCGTGTCTCCAAGGAGAGGTTTCATTCTTGAAAAAATCCGCCACCAAGGACTGCTCTTGAGCTCGAGATAGGCGTGGAAGTTTTGCTGAATAATTCTCGTGGCCTCGGCACGGTACAGGCGCTTATTCGAGATGCGACGCTGGACGAATCCTCTGGCCACTGACTGGAAGCGACTCATGATACTCCGGATAAGCTGGTCTCGCTTCTCTTCCAAGTCTGCCAGAACACCAGCTCTGAAGAAAACCTTAGTACGGCCAACGCGGTACCAGGCCTTGTCCATCCCAAGTTTCTCCAGCATGATTTGAGCCGCACTCTGTCCTTCAAGGTATCCCTTTGGCATGTTCTTGCAAAGGACCTCGTACCGCTGTCGGAACTCGGCAAACAGCAGACGGTTGGGGAATCCAGTTCGAGCGATTCGAATTCCTTCCAGTACACCATTACATCGCAGTTGGTCCAGTACCAAAGGAGCGTGCAGCATTTTCGGGCGCTTCTTGTGGTTCGGCAAGATACAACGGACGAAATGGGGATGGGTCGAGTGGAGCTGGGCCATCAAGCTGGAGAGCTGCTCTTTGTGCCTTTGTGCCACGGTCCGGAACAAGCCCTTCTTGACCCGACTTCTGGGATTTTCGCCGCCTTCGATAGAATCAGCGCAATCAGAGAACAGGTTCGCCACGTGCTGTTGAACAGAATCAGCGAGGAGACGCGTGATATTGTCGTTCATGGGGTCTTTGTTCTTCTCAAGCCAGTCATGTGTGGTGTACTCGACTTCAGCAGCGTAATGGGTGAGCACGAAGCCCTGGTTGAGACGAGCAGAGCGGTACTTGGGGGTCTTGCGGTCCCAAAGTGAGTGGAGCTTCTCTGTGAAAGACTTGTCTGTCGCTTTGGGCATCACGCAGTCTTCATCAAGGCAAGAGAAAATACCAATGGGATTGGTTAGCTCGATCAGGTCGATGGTTGGTTGCAGATCCTTGCCAAAGTCTATGAACTGCCACTCAATCTGCTCTCTGGCATACTCCTCCTGTTCAAGGACAAACATATGATGATTGAAAAATTGCTGGAGCTTCTCGTTGGTGTAGTTGATGCAGAGCTGCTCGAAACTGTTGTTCTCGAAGATCTCGAAACCAGCGATATCGAGCACGCCAATGAAATAGTTATCATCAGCCATTGAGCGACCGAGCTTGTTATTGATGCGTGTCACCAAATCGCCGAAGCCGCGCTCGTAAATACCTTTGGATAAGGCATCGAGCGATAGACGTACTTGCTCCGGCGTCTGCACCTTCTTAACCCATTCACGACCGGCCTTCACTCGAGGGTGCAGCAGTCCTTCTATGAAGGGCTCGCGGTCGATTCCCAGGAGGTGACAAGCCTTCTCCACGCTAGCATATCCATCGCGACCAAGAGCGGCTTGGTCTGCGCGAATACTCTCCTTGGCGACGGTCACATTGCCAAGGTGCAAAACGGCGGCAATCGTCCGCAGGATGCACAGTTGATCTTCCTCTGAGAAGTCCATCACATGGAAAGCCTCAATCAGAGAATTCCACTCATCACTGTCGGAAACGCCCACGATGGAATCATTGCCATCCCTTGTATAAGCGAAGTCCTCAATTTGCATGTCGTCGAGCAAGAGCTTTTCACGAGTTTTCTTGTCCGCACCCTGCAACAGCTGATAGAAAATATGGTAGTTTCGTTCGGTGGAGTTAGGCTTCACGACGCGCGATTTCTCCAGCAGATACCAGTCAATCCATGCTCCACTAATCTGGCCGGATCGCGAGAACTCTATCCGAATGAACTTGCCAAACCGAGAAGAGTTGTTGTTTCGCACGGTTTGGGCATTCCCGAAGGCTTCAAGGATAGGGTTCGCGCGGAGGATTTGTTGAGACAGATTGGAGAGGTTCTTTGTGCCTGATCGACCATATGGCGTATCGGACGTGGCAACGGCTGCTAGGTACTGGATGACCTTCTTGGTATTCTCGGTCTTACCGGCGCCGGATTCACCACTATGAATCGAGCGATCGAGTTAGACTTGGAGCAAAGGAATTTCACAATCAACAAACTCACGTCACAAGAATGCTCTGATTCTGGCCTTCTTCCACAAGGTTCCGGAAAGCCTCGTCGGCCATCGCGAAAACATGGGGTCGAGTCTCCTCCCGCCCACGGCCCTTGTACATCTTCACGTATTCATTGGTGTAGATAGGCAGCGGGCAATACGGATTGATCGTGACCAAGAAGAGCCCGGAGTATGTCTGTGATATATCGATGTCAGTATAGCCCTCAACCACCGGTAGTTCCCAAGGTGACTGACGTAAATCAAATCCGACTGGTATCTAGTGTGAAGGTTGTGAACCACCGAGGCCTCATTCAAGTGCGTCAATTCGGCCATGTCATCTGCTTTATCGAACTTGGCCGGATTGACCTTGTCGACTTGATCCGCATCAACTTCACGTTGCTAATAAAACCGTCAGCGCTGGGGGCCATAGCCTCTGGAGAATAAACTCCTACATCACCATCGTCGCTCTGCACAAGGAGCTGTCCTCCCTCCAATTCTTCCAATACCAGACCACGAACGAACGCCTTCTCAGGATCCCGGAGCCACACATATTTGTTGCCCGAAAAATCATTCTCGCCTTCTAATCCGCGAATTTGATCGGCCCCGCGCCTAAGCTCCTCGGACTTGATGAAACTTGGCGCAAAGGTTCCAGAAGAGGCATTATTCCGACCGGAGTTAGACCGTTCACGGTTTGCCCTTGCGGGGGATAATGAGGAGTGAATTTGCGAGACTGAGGAGTTGCGAAGGTGACCTTTGGCCGGCTGAATTCCATTGGATGATGTGATGATCGCTGACTTTGGCCGGTTCTGTGAGGGTGCTGGCGAGGGCGAGGAGCGCCCAAAAAGGCTTGCTCGCTTGGGCGAGCCGTTGGCACTGTTCAGTTGAGAGGGAAGCATGTCGGAAGGTCATTCAATAGGTCATTATTCAAGTTCACTGCCGTGTCCCATAGCCCAAGCACACAATTTAAATAATGTGGCAATCGATAATAGGCTAATAAGCCCGAGAAATAGAAAAAACAGGTGGGAATGTAGAGCACAAGAGAAAACAAGAGGCGAAATCCCCAGTTTGAGCCAAGAGGGACATGATGTCGTCAAGTGGAGAGAGCTGATGCTGTTTGTTTACACTGCGTTCCTCGGGCTCCCGCCGATCCTGGCCCGTGCACGGTCACGTGATGTCATTCTTTTTTCGCGGGCGCTTAATTCACGTTGGTCCACTTCCGCGACACTCGTCTTCGAATTTGACCTCGACTCTCGACTCATTTCCTACTTTCACCCCCGCTCTTGTTGCACCCTCATCCCCCTCACTTTCACCATCTCATACTGAGGTCTTTGACTGGAACGCAGCTACCCGCCTGCTTGATAGTCTCGAAGTCGAAGCTATTCACGATTCTATCACGCGGTTCACACCATGATATGGGGAATCTGACGTCGCTGTCGCTTTCCTAGATATCGCCATCTACGGTTGGCTTTCTCACGACGCGAGTATCGCTCCGTCTTCGACTGGCCTGGCTCTCTTCGCCATGTCAAATCAACCACCACCTCCATTTGGTGGCCACTCCAATCATGCAGCGCAGTGGCCACCCTCATTCCCTTCGATGATCCCTCCAACCTACCCTGGCAATCCCGAATACGCTTCAACTAGCCAGCCACGTCCCGCCAACCATGAACCTAATTACGACTACAATTTGGCGGCCGTTAACGGCAATTCGCAAATATCTAGTACGGCTGTTCCAGGTTTCTTTTTCCCTCCTCAATTCCCGTTTATGGGGCAGTTCGACCCTGCACAAGGCCCACCTTTTCCTCCCATGCCCATGCCTCCATTTGGGTACCCACCGATGCCCTTCGCATCCCTAGGGTCCGATCCTGGCCCAGTTCCGGTTACCGCCCATGGAGGCGGCCGCGGTCAACCCTCAGAATCTCGGTTGCAGGCACGAGGCACGTCAAACTCTGCGGATTCAAATCGCGAAGAAGGCGAGGTCAGTGAAGGCGGGCGGTCATTTGGAACAAAGGAACACGGGAAGACTGTCAAACGGGCTGCTGGGAGTGGCGCATCTGCTGCTCGGTATTCTGACTTGGAAGAGGGTGAAACTTTATCATCAAGGTCAGACTCTTCTGGTCGGAGTAGTTCGCCTTACAATCCACCGCTGTCAGTTTCGGCGGATCCAGATGTGGTCCATCGCGCAATAGAGATGCAGAAAAGCGATGTAACTGCAACAACTGAGGGCCCAAGTCCTCCGAAATCTGCGGCTCAGCTCCGTATTCAAGCACAGGGCGCATTGCTCAGTCTGGCACCTCACAATATTCGATATCAGGAGTTGGTAGCGGAAGGTATCAACCCGGTAATCTTGAAACGACTGTATGACGAGGTTGGGATCAAAGTCATAGCGTCTCAAGGTGAGACAACGGCTACAGATCCCAGTGCACCTGCGTCACGTCTTGGAGCGCCTCCTGTTGGCCCCAAACAAGTGGATGTAGCCGCTTCGGAAAAAAGCAAAAAGCAGACTCCAGTTACAGTCCAAAAGGTTGCGTCTGCTCCCTCCCAGACTGACGGCAGTAAGCCCATGGAGAGGAAAGAGCTTATCGCTAAGATGCTTGCGGCCAAGGCTGCCAAGGCATCGGAAGTCAAGTCATCGGAGGCCATGTCAACGGAGGCGGCATCGGAGTCTAAAGTGGCACTCAAAACGGAAGCGCCTGCAAATGCAGAACGCACGCCTTCCAATGGAACTTCCGGCAAGGAGAAGGTGGTTCCGGTTAGGGAACGGAATAAAGCTCAAACGGAATTGGCGAGGCAACGGATAGAAGAGCTCAAAAGACAAGCATTGCTGAGGAAGCAACAACAGGCTGAGATTCAGGCTCAGCAACCCACTGAGGCCGACAAGTCTAACCAGGGTGATCTTCCGTCTGAGCCCGCTGCCCCTGCTGTTCAACACCCACTGCCTGTTCGCCCGCCTGTGCCACAGTCCACACGAGTCGCCGGTATTCCAGGTCTTTCTATGGCTAGTTCGCAGCAGGATTCTGGCTTGAAGACCCCTACCGAAGCTACCCTAGCCATCGTCGTGGATTCGACACCGGTGAGTGGAGCAACTCAGCGCAAACGCCCCCGCGCCGCCGACTTTGATGAGCCAGCTGCTATTCCAAAGAGGCACTCGAGCCAAGGTCATCGTGGGCCTGCTGAGAAACTCATTATCGATATCAGTGACGGGGAATCTCTCTATGGAGATGATGAAGGCGATAACATGGACGTTGACTCCGCCCCAGAGCAAGGAGTATCATCTATGGTCACTACCGAAACCGCAAGACCGCCACTTCAGAAATACCCCTCTACCAGAGCTTCTACGTCAACTCCGAAAGGATCATTCCGGCCCGGTGACCAAGAGCATATCCGGAAACGGGAGTCAGAGATCGAGGCCATGCGCCGCAAGATTGCAGAGCTTGAGCAGAAGCGAAAGGCAAAGCTTGCTGCTAGTAGCACTGAGTCTGCGCGCTCTTTTGATGATTCCGGCGTATTATCAGCAGCCGCACAGTCGAGCGCGGCTGAATCAGAAGTTGCCGAAGCTTCTACGGGCCCGTCCTCGGGCCCAGGATTGCAAACCGGCGCGACCACTAGCAAGAACGGTTTAGTTGATCGGTCAAACCTCATTGATTTCCTCAGTGATTCATCCGTGAGGATTCTGGCTTCAATGAATGCGGAACAGCTGGCCAGCTTCAGACCCAATCTCCTGCGCCTGAAAGATATAGAATCCGACCTTACCACTCCAAGGGCTGAAGAATTTCTCTCTGACTGCAAAGAGGATATTGAACGACAGCTAGCCGCGGCTTTCGTAGGATTGGACGGGGGGCCCCAGCTTGTTGAGGAGCTCAGAAATCTCGGCCATGAGACCAGTGCCTCGCCGCTGGAGCATATGGATGATCTCCATAGACAGGCGAAACTCAAAGTACAGCATCTTGCTGTCAAAAAAGGTACCGTCATGTTTTGTCACTTTCCATCAAAACAGAAGTCTATATTTACTAACATCTGTCACTCAGCATCCTCGACAAGATCAGTCCCCGTAGAGCCCAAGGCAGCTGTCCCCGTGGATGCTTTCGCTCCTGGTCATGGAACCGCTGTATGCTCATCGGATTCTGCCGAATACACACCAGCCGTACCCACCAATGGATTCACGGCGGACGAAGACACCAATAGTGGCGATTTGCCATCCTCTCCTTCACAGTCTGATACAACTAGCTCTGCCATGGATGAATCTGTTGATGGTGTCGGTTCTGGCCACGATATCTCAGCAGAAGAAGCCGATGTCTCCGGTGTCCAAACCAGTGTCGCGGAATCCGCTCCGGTGTCGGATGTGGAAGAACAGTTGGATACAGATAACGTCGACTATTCTCAGCCCGAAGAACTGCCAATGTCTTTCGTTGAGGAGGACGAAGCCATGGATGAACAGGATGACCAAGGGGTCGAGAATGACAGGGACTCTAGGGAATATTCCCCGGAGTCGGACGCTTACGAGCCTCCGGAGCCTGAGACTGGCGCTGAGGCCGAATCTAAGGCCGAGGAGGAGGAGGCCGATGAGGCCTACAGTCCCCCTTTCAGTCCCGCTCCTCCCGCCCCTGCAGAGTCCCCACGCTCACGGCATCAACCTCGGGCTGAAGAACCGCTAACGTGGGCACCTCCGGGGCCTTATCATTCGGAACCAAGACGTGATTTCCAGATCGGAATATTCAGTGTATGAGCAACACCTTCCCTTGAAGAAATTGGTCGTCAAAACACTAACCCACCACCGTTCAGGATCAAGCGCAAACTTCCAAGACGCAGCCGAAATTTACTCCCTACGTCAGCCCCTTGCGGTTATTCAAGGCCTATCGCTACCATCCCAACTACGCTGAAGACGTTTCGGACGGCTACCGTTCGCTAACATACAGCCATAACATTGATACGATGAGATATTTCTGTCCATACGAAGTGGCTGGCGGTGTCTGCAACGACCGGTCCTGTGATTTCCAACACTTCCGGGATATTACTTTAAGCGGTGCGTCGACAAATTAACAGCCGTGCAACCTTGTATATGGTTTCCTTTCCTATCTCCATCATTTCCCTTGGACATTTGCGTGGGCCATTCTCATTTCTCCTGCTCATGGCTCCGTCCACTTCCTTCCTTCATTTCATCTTCTCCGTCGCTCCCTTTTTCTGCTCTTTTTCTACCCTGTCCGCATGCTGACCACAGTGCTATTAACCTCGACAGATGACAAGATCCTTATTGAGATGGGAGCTGTCCGAGAAGGCCAAACCGAAGAAGAAAAAGAGACCTACCTCGCCGGTCTGAAAGAGATCATCAATCAGATGCGACGTGACAAGGTGAAAGATTTCAGCACTGTGGCTGCCGAAATAGCCGCATACCGTAGGCGCTTTCTCCAAGACCCGTCGCGAGTCTTGCCCCTGTAACCTTCTAACCCCATATGCGACTCCCTTTTTGAGTCTGCAAGGTGAGCTGGCATCACCAACCGCCTTTCAATCCTTGTCACCAGGATGGCCAAGCGTCAACTATCCACCACCATCATTTTTCTTTGCGATACCCCCTCAGGTCGTTCCACACCGAGGTATTATCCTTCCCATTTTCTTTGTCCATGCATCATTAGCCAGCGCGGCGTTTTCCTGCATCTGCATATGAAGTACATACCGACACTTCACCCGGGCGCAATCATTGGCTTTGGGAGTCGGACTTTGATCTGTCGATCTCTTCGCGGGCTTTTAGTCCATGGCATAATGGTATTTGCAAGAGAAAAAGATCTTCGGCTGTCGTAAACTAGCAGTCGAGCTTCGTTTGGGAACCCTTCAACTGGTCTAGGGTTCTTGTGCAGGAGTTCTTTTCCAGGAACAGGGGAGGTTGTATGATGAAGATGCGCCGGCTGGTATGCAGCACATATTCTAGTAACCGTGAATATTACACATTCTATTCAATTACATTTTCCATGTTTCTAAAATGAAAGCATCCATTGTAACCTTGTAAAGACTGCAGCCATCGGAGTCCACGGGTCCTGACGTGCAGGTATGGGTGTAATACACGGGGCGAAGAATACAAACGCGTCCATCCTCGCGATTCTCGAAACAATCAAATAAAGCCCGAATCAACTCCACAGTACCAGGAGCTGCTTATTGCTCCCAAGAATAGTAACCGAGGCTGACAGAAGCTGTGTGCTAAGTATAGTCAAGATGATGGGGGCCAAATAGATTGTGTCACGGCAGAGTTTCAGCAAGCATTACAGGAATAGAAACGACTTACTTCTAGACTATTATTCCAGTCATAAAGATAGATCAGGAAATCAAGTTCAAAGAACGCTGTATGAAGTGATTGTCCTGTAGCTTATGCCAGATCCGATATGTTTTCCGTCTTTTGCGTCCCATTTGTCGAGGGCCGCTTGGCGGGACCCACCGCACTTACCCCATACAAAGTTGGGGAAGTGGGGAAGGATGCTCCTCTATATCTCAGTAAATTGTCCTCTTTAGCACCGCTCCTCCACTGTGGCCTAGTGGGAATTAGCCTGGCACCCGATCCAAGGAATTCCCACTGTCGCGGGTTCGAACCCTGTTGGCAACTCTACCATCTGGCTGAAAAAGCTGATGCTAGAACCAACGAGAGGTGGGACTCCGACGGTCCTCTTCTTCTTCTCTTCATTTTTGGTTTTTTCTTCTTTTTGACCTTCTTTGGCCTTTCTTTCGCCCTCTCTAATACTTGAAATGCGCTACGTTACTTTCCTATACTGAGTTGTCTATGTATACATTCGAAACCAATGAACGAGTAGCATCTAATCGGCAGGTGGAGACGGTCTTGGCCTGTGAGTCAAAATCCTACAAGGCAGAATAGATAGTGGATGCTCTTCAGATCTACGCCGATCATGTTATCTGAGGATCATTTATGTTTTCTGTCATTAAACGGGACTAGCATTGCCGAGGCTATGTCCGTGATTATGGCCGGCTGGAAGTACCCGAGTTCAAACAAATCGATGTCATTAGGGACTGAGGTCATCTCTTAGACAGGTATTCAAACCGTGACGCAGAGTAAGAGCTGAACGGGATATTTTCCAAACACAGCCTCGAAGTGAATATGAGGGAACTGAGCGTAGGGCAATGGGGCGACCGCTACTTTAACTAGGCGCGTAGGGCTGATGGGTGGAAATGCAGGTTTGAAAGGCGGTCTCGGATTTGGGGCGCACAGCGCCCGAGGCTAAATGTGTACTAGACAGAAACGATGTTCTCGATACATTGACGATTATTGGTCGCGGAATTCGGACTCTCCAGGTCACGCACGTCCCGCCCGAAGTTGCGGCTCCACTAGGTATGGGCGAATTGTAGGGAATGTATGGAGTGTAGACAAACACCCCGGTTCGTAGGTCACGTTAGGACTGACTACAATCTTCAGGGCGCAATCATGCATGAAAACGACATTCGGAGATGAAATGAATCATGGGTTATGAATCTATTTACAGAAAAAGATTCATGGAGATCATGGTCGATGATTCGATTTGGAACGCAAGGCAGACAGGGTTCCCGCTTAGCTCATTCCGCCCTAACTAAATTAAGCAACAGAAGTATACAACGTCAAAGTCGCGTCTAATCGCAGAAATGATCATATGTCAGAAAGCACATAAAAGAATGTTGGAAAATCCCAGAAAATACACCCGCTATGCTGATATACCCATGACTCCCTTTGCATGTGACAAAAGGTAAATAGAAAGGTCAATCTAAGATAGAAACATAATCATAATCATCAAACAGCCAAGTGGGAATCACTGGCTTGGTATCACTAAGGTGAACTGTCAGCAAGTTTTGTTCCAGTAGGCTGAGTGAGCAGAATAATTGTCTCACCATTGCTTTATTGTCTTTTCCAGAAAGACCAATGTATCAATCCATTCTCATTTGACATGGGTGCATTGTGAACAGGCGGCATGATGACATATGACACAAGCAGGTTGAACGTTGTAGACCTTGGGCCCGTCGCCACATTTGCAGCAGACGTACATGTAAGTCTGTGAGTAGTGCTGGCGTGGGGAACCTAGAGGCACCGTGGACACATCCGGGCCCGGTCGATGTAATGGGCGGACACCGGGCAAGTCTGGTGTCGGGATAATTGGCATTGTGTTGTTGAGAGACAGTGTGCTAGATGTGATGACTGGGACCACGGATGGGTATGGTGAAGTCTCGTGGCAGTGATTGTGACTGTTTAGCTGGTCGGAGACTTTCTCTTCCATGCAATATGCGCAGCGATCCGTGCCACAGTTAATGCAGGAGTCGTAGAGGACCGAGTCGTGAGGGCCAAAGTTGCATCTGCAGCAGTACCACAGAGATGCCATTGTGGTAGACGGGGTGGTCAGATGTATATTGAATAAATGCAGAGTTGAATGTAAAGGTGGATGTTGGAGGCAGTCGATGGCCTCGGAAGTATACAGATATGGGTATACAGTTGGTACACAGATAAAGTATACAGTATAATATTTAGGATTGATTGAGTTCTGAGTGAAGAAGATGAAGTAAATGACAGGAATGAGCCCAGATTATATAGGCATCAAGGCGCTGAACCGAAACAGTATAGCATCAGCAACAGGCAGAGATCTCATTGTGGCTAGGAAATCACTCTCAGCCGTAGGCTGCCTAGCATACCGTATTAGCAATGTATGCTTTACCCAGGTTAGGCCTGGGGCCATGAAAGCCATTGCAAATCTACTGTTCAGAAGCGCCGAATGAGTGGACCCACCGTGGCTTTGGAGCCTTTGGGGCGCCTGGGAGCCTGGGTAATTTACCCGCGTTGCCCAGGTGGGAATAGCACCCACCTAGGTACGAGCTTTAGCCAGCCGGGCTACATCTGCGGAAGCTGTGAATCATCGATGTGATGTTGACTCAGTGGGGGAAGTTAACTTACACCGCACCAATGCTTACCTTCACCGTCTCGACCAGGGTAAAATCAGGCCTTTCAGGGCATGAACTGGTCCCGGGCGCGCCGAATTGACGGTCACCAACTCTCTAGATGGTTCTCTCAACTCCTTTCAGAGATGATGCCTTGCCTGGAGCCTTGTGATTCTGGTCTCCACTCACAGGCAGATATCGGTGACTCGATAGAGGAGTCATCGGTCAGGTGTTTCCCGCTAATTAAGCCTACTGTTGCCTAAGGACTCGAACTATGGTCATTTCGTATTTTGATGTTCCTGACTACCAAGCTCTATCGATTATCAATTCTCTGCCGTGCAACCTCTGTATTTCTAATCTTCGCGTTTTTGGATGTTGCATTTTGCATTTGTCACCACCAACATTATCAACTTAGGGCTTCGCATATGTCTATGAACCATGGTTCGTGATCCAATGGGATGATCCGACATGATTACAAGGATCACCCATGTCCATCCATTTTTCTCAGTTGCAAAAGTAAAACAAATAACGGAAATAAATCAAACGAGAAAGTTACATTCAATACCCCGGATTCAAGGAGAACATGACTCAACGTGTTTCAAGGCGTTCGATCGCGCCGATTATGGCGATTACGTCAGGGTTGATCTCTGTTTGCGCCGTTTGCGCCCGTTCGATCCCAATCTTTCCGAGTCCCCTCTCCTGCCTGCTTACCCTGTATTCTTCCTTCATGCATCCGGTACCGCGATCGCGGTGAGACAGGCATATTCTTTCGATGGCTACCCCGGCGCAGAAGCGTGTCAACCTAGCAGTCTCGAGAATCATCCCGCCGGTCTTGCTCGGCGTCGTTGTCTACGCGAGCTACGCAGTTACCAAGCCATTGTGCAGTAAGTCGCCTCGACAAAGCAAAGGATGGTGATTAACCGGTCCCTAGTCGATTACCTCATTCATCCCCTGCCACATTATAATCGAGGGTCCCGAGTCGGCGCCGGCGCCGTCATACTAGCCATCTACTATGTCCTCCTAATACTCATGATCGCAACATACCTTCGTCTCATGTATGATGTATTATGGAAGCCAGGTTACCTTCCCCTCGGTGCCGAATGTGTTCAGGCCGATTCCGACCCAAAACATCGCCACGGGAAACGCCGTCGCAAGAGCAGTGCGAAGAAAGCTCGAGACGCTGAGAAGCAGGAGCCACCCGAGGTGGACCTTGAAAGCGCTATGAATGATCATGCCGGAGGAAAGGCATTTCCGTTAGATCCAGCTGGCCTGGAGAGCTTCTACACGAAGGATGTCTTTGTTTGTCAAGAGGACGGACGGCCGTCGTATTGCTCGAAGTGCTGCCAATTCAAGACAGACAGAGCACACCATTGTCGTGAGGTCGATCGCTGCGTGCGCAAAATGGACCACTTTTGTCCTTGGTGTGTGGAACAGACGCCTAATCGAAGCATCACTATTTGCTAACTGGATACAGGGTCGGCGGCGTGGTGTCAGAGACGTCCTTCAACTTCTTTATTCAGTTCGTCACCTATACGGCTATATTTTGTACATTTGTTCTCATTGTGTCTGCGTATTTTACCGCAGAGCTCAAACGCCAGGTGAGCGCATTCCATGCCCTCAAACTAGTCTCTTACTGACCCGTCAAGACCGGAGGCGCGAACCCCCATTGGTGTGTCTGCATTGGATTGTAAGTGTCTCCAATCATATTGCCTTGATTCCCTTCTAACCCGCTATCAGGAGTGGACTCTTCGGTCTATTCTCCGCGGGCATGACCCTCAGTTCCATCCAACTAGCCATGTTCAACATCACTACAATCGAAAACCTTAACCGCCGCTCCGTCGTCTGGACCCTCGCCATCCGAGTCCCCGACCACCTGCTCGGACGATTATGGGTAGCCGACTCCCCTTGGGCCCCAACGTTTCGCATGGTCTCATATCCACCAGAACCACCAGCTTCTACCCAACCCTCCAATGACCTACCTACAACCGAGCGCCATGTATTCGCCATCCTTCACACGCTTCCAGGCGAGAACCCCTTTGATCTCGGAAGCAGCCTCAAGAACATGCAGCAGGTCATGGGCTACAGCCTCGCAGAATGGCTCCTCCCTCTAAAGCACAGCCCATGTGCAAACCACAGCAGCCCCGAAAGCGCATTCGCACTAGGCCCTGTGGTGACGCGGTTAAAGCAGGAAGCAGGATTGGTGCCTCCCACAGATGAGGGGTCTGCATCACGGCCTGAGCAGGCAAAACATAGCCGCAAGAAGAGTAGAAACTGATCCGGCTGCTCCGGAAATACGAATTATAATTCAGTGTGAACAAAATGCATATCTTACGCTAATGTTCCATTTTTCCCCTTCCTAACCCCTGGAAATGTCCCATTGCCGAACTTGTAAGCGTGCAGATTCCCTTGGCGTCGGCCCCACGCATAGGGCTGAACAAGATTCCCTACCGTCAAGGCATACTGTTACTGTTATGGCTCGGGCTCGCGCTCGGGTTCTATGACCCCCCGACTACTAGTTATGCGGCGCGCCGTACGTAGTAGTCTATATCTATATTACTATCAAGCTTCTTGCCTACCAAGTTGGCAGTATGTCTGTTTCTTTACAGGAGTCTCCGGGTTTCTCTTCCTTATGCTTCCCTTCTCTAAAAAGACAAGCCGAATCACCCAGAGCTCTAGGACTGATTCAGACTGATAGTCTAAAACCCCAAGACTTTCCCGACAGTTTCCCTTGCGTAGGGTACTAATATAAAAAGGTAGTAAGCTCCTAAAAGGAAGTCACCGCCTCAACTAAGACTTCTTACAGTCTAGCTAGGTAAGTATGTAGCCGAAGCTTATAGCTAGACGCCTTCGATTCTATAAGTATTTATTGTATCTAGTCCTTATCAAGAGACAATCCATCTACTTTACCTCTCACTCGTCATCTCCCATCACGTCCAACACTACTCGTCGAAGACTGGTAAATACCATTATACCCCTCAACAATATCCCCCAACTCCTCAAAAACCACCTGCACAAGCTTAGCATTCCTATAAAGCACAACTCCATACGGATTCTTCACTTCCATCAAAGCCCCCATAGCACCCTCATACCCCGCATCAACCACACCAGCACTAATCCCCACACCAGAGCGCCACAACGACGATCTAGGAAAAACAGTCGCCATGCAATTCCGAGGGACTTGAACATTTTCATTAAAATCAATCAAGTATGCACCTGGTTGAAGTGTGATTGTGTTGTTGTCGAAAGGTAGGATGGAGGCTTTGGCTGCCTGACGCTTGGTATTATCGAAGTCTATTGTGGCTGCTGAGGCCCATTTGGAAACTTGGCGTAGAGTCAGGTCGACGCCGCATGGTTGTTGTTGGGTGGTGTGTTGTAAGCCACGCACTAATTGGCGGGTTATGATTTCGAGACCGCTGAGGATCATGGTCTTGTTGAGTGGGATAGATTGGGTGGTGGTGGTGATAAATGTAAGGACGTAGTGACTTAAAAAGCCATAGTCTTTGGTTTTACTGTCTAATGCGAAACTGCCGCACCATCAGAGCTAGAGTATGATGAATGGTAGGTAGTGACACCAGAAATAGGAGATAGGTAATCCCACCCCCGTCATATTCACACCCCCCATAACCCACTTCCTACACTGTCTACACCGCAAACATGGCTATGTAGTAGATACCCTAAAACCTCGCGATATCAGAGCTTACCTGCTAATTCCGCAATTACCAGAGCGCACGCTACGAGGACGGCACCCCCTTCCCTTTTCGTCCTTGATCATGACACCCAGAGCCGGATCACACGTTCACATATTCACCTGTCTATAAGTGTATATTGTCTTAGGTAAAATAGCAACTTAATGCTAGACCTCTTCTCAACCACGCTATACATCATACCCACATATCCCATAAATCAATGTGCCACTTTCCGCAAAGCCTTGACAACCTCCTCAGTCCCAAGGACATCAGCAAATTCACCATCAAGACTAGCAACCGAGACCTTATGAACAGTCTCCGAATCAATTCCACACTTCCCAAAAGTCGCCGTAGCATCCGCCACAAGAACAATCCGCCCCTTATCAACACTTACATCCTTTTCATGCGTACCGTCGGAGTTGAGCTTAACGGGCCCGCCAATAAACCGATCCACAACGCCCAAGTTAGCCGCCATACGGGTCGTAGTAGAAACGCAGTGATCAGTTGTCAAGCCCGCAATCACTAGCTGCCGAATACCCTTCTCCCTGAGGTGTGACTCAAGCTTCGTTCCAATGAAAGAAGAGTTGACGCTTTTCCAGAACACAGGCTCCGAGCCATCGGATGCTGGGATGGCGAAGTCTAGTGGTCGGATTCCCTGTGCTGGGTGAAGTGGGTGGAGTGGGGATTCGGGTATCACTGAAGAGTGGAATATATGGATCACTTCCAATGGTGCTTGAGAGGTTGAGCGTGCGGCTCGGAAAGCGGTGAGAAGGGCTTGGATGTTGATTTCGTAGAATGGGTTGGAGCGTGTTGTACCCCAATGAGATAACGTTTCTGGGTGGCAGAAGCCTGATTGGTTGTCGATTAGAAGTAGAGCAGTGGGAAGGCTTAGGTCAAGAGGAGCCATTTTAAAGGTGTAGCTTGAAGATGTGGATAATATGGTACAAGTTCGATGGTTGCATGGTTGGTTGAGAGCGGCGAGATACTGCCTGACATAGGCCTTACCGCTTCCGACATATACTCCAAGTCCATTCTCCAACTCAGGTACTTTCTCCTTTCCAAAGCTAAGTCTCTTCCTCCACTTGCTTTCCTTCTTAAGCCTCGCTCTATGCCACCGCCTTGGCGGATAATTGATGGGAGATTCACCTCCAATAAAAATAAATGTATCATACAGAGAGCCTCCAGTCAGACAACCACTGATAGTGGCAACCCAACAGCCCCAGAACCACCAGCCTTGATGATCAGTGAAAGTATGACCACCATAGCCAGCCATGAGAGCAACGAGCCGAGGACCAAAGTCTCGAACGGGATTCAAACACCTACGAAAGTTAGTATCTCTATAAATCAAAAGGAAGTGGAAGTCATACCCTCCGGTGTTAAACCCTAGACAAATGCACAAGACATAGACGACCAGGCCGATCACGAACGAGTGCATACCCGCGCCAGGCGGTGCATTAGAATCGTCACCCATTGCCAAGATAACACAAAGTAATACGGCATCGGCGACGAATTCATTGAAAAATGCCGTTGCGGAACTGACATGAGGTTGCGGTTCAGTGTAGAACCCAAGCCCCGTAGTACCTGGCGATGCAGTAGGCGCAAGGCTTAGAATAGAATCTCTATACAAGCAGTAGGTTAAACCGGCTGCTGTGATTGCGCCAAGTGTCTGAGCAACAACATAGTAGCAGCATCGTCGAGCAGGAAAACCACGGAAAATACAGAGCATGATGGAGATGCCTGGATTCAAGTGCGCACCGGAAATTCCACCCGCAAGGTAGATACCGACCATGAATCCGAGACCCCATGACCAATTCTCCGAGAGGCGGGTGTCAGCTTTCGTTCCCCCGGTTGATACTGCAAGGGTGCCGCATAGGCCAATGAGGACGGCGACGGTTGTCAGGATTATCGAGTGTTAGTAGGATGTAAGTTTATCGGAGATCAGAGAACTTACTGCGAGGAACTCTGCAAAGGGTTCCTTCATGTAATGTCTGATTTTGGCCCAAGAATTCAAGAATTCTTCTTGGGGTTGTTCTTCCGTCGGTTGGTTTGTATTTGTATCCTCACTCATGGAGTGGTCGGCTTCTGATTCCATTGGACGGAGAAGACCATCTGGCTGCGGTGCATACACTGTCTGTTTCGCGAGGCCCTGCTGTGCTGTCGACGCATAGCTTGGGTCTCCCTGTTCCCGAGATCCAGGCTGTGGAGATGATAATTCAGGCGTTGCATCTATCTCTGGTACAGGTGCAGAGTCTCCCGGAGGCGGGGCTTTTTGTGCTTTCGTTTTATCTTTCTTGTCTCGACGCATCCCTGGCCTGACGACACGCGGAAGAGGCTTAGCCAAGCCCCAAATAGGCTTTTCGTTTTCTCGTCCGTATCTGGGATTCCTTTGTCGGTATTCGTCCTCGACGTAGACACTGCCTTGTTGCGGTTGAGGTTGAGCCCCCATATTGTTCCCCGCTAATGAGTGTGTTGGCCATTGACTGGCCTGTTGCTGGCTCCGCGTCCTATTCCCCAATGAAGGGGTTTGATGTCCATAGTAAACGCTGCCAGATTCGGTCGGCTCTCGAGCCATGGAAGGACGTGAGGGACGCGGCGGAGGTCGCTCATTATGAGCTGAAAGGTTTTCATTTTGCAGTTTCTGTTGGTTCTGTTGTTCTAATTCGAGCTGCTGCTTCGAAGGCCCGGGTGTATGGGGCTCGCCGGGTTGCTTCTCGGGCGACGCAGTCAATGTTTCGACAGATCCTGAAGAGTTTGGACTACTCTCTCGTTCCTCAATAGGATGCAATTGAGAACCAGGAGGTGACCTGGGGTATTCACCACGCTGCTCCCCCATCATAGTTCGCTCAAAAAATCAAGAAAAAGTAGTAAAGCTTAGAAAAAGAAACGCTCGAAGGAATGGAGAGAAAAGACCCTTTAAGAACCAATGCCTTTCTCAAGTGACATCAAATTGCGAACAACTTTCCATATCCACTTTCCTTTAAAGGTAAACAAGGTCTATAGTATCGGGCCCTGTAGCCGGCCTATCTCTGGAAAAGCAAGATTATATCAAAATTTCCAAGCTCTTCCTAACGGTTCAGATAATCTTTGTCTCTTCATACGGTGCGCTTCCCGCCAATCATGGTCTCGGGACCGGTCTACAACCCACGAATGAGGAATTCAAGATCGAAGTTCCACTATGCCAAGAAAGTGTTCTTCGCCTCTTCTCGGCTTTTCCATGCATCAGCGTATAACTTAGACTTCGTTCTTACTACATTTACCTGGGTTTGTATTATAGATGCCGGTTCACTCTAAATCCAATCGAACGCCGCCGTATCACCATATTCAGTAAGCCAATCGGAGCCATTGATGAGATGGGGTTATGAGATAATAGTGTCTATCCATGTTTATATACTCTGTATCAAAGCTGCTTCATCGGTCTTGATAGCTCATCTTCATGGCCTTAATGTTGTTTCTTCGCTTCGGAGCGTGGGAACCGACGGGTCCAACTGCGCAGCATATCCGCACGTTGTTCAAGGGTCATGTCGACTTGGTCGCCCATGGGGATAAGACACTTTGCCAAGTGGACATAGTTCTTGCGCAACAGGTTCACGGTGATGAAAATATAGTCGACGTTTCGGAAGACCAATGCCCTTTCCTTGGCATACTGATCCCGCCCCTTGAGGAATGCCACTGGGTGATCTCTCCAGTGGCGACGCGGGTTCAAATGGTGCGACGTGTGGTATCCATCATTGAAGGAGTAACGGTTGCTCTGTATTGATTTATTAGCTGCGCCAAGTGAGACGGTATCACAAAACTTACAGGAACATCAATGAGAGTAATACTGGAACGGTAGTCCGAGTCGGGATCGATCGGGTCCACAAAAGCATGTTGGCCCCAATTACCAACCATCAAGCCACATCGCATAACCGTGAGTGGAAGAATGAGGACGAAGAGTGTCGCGCGTGAGTTGACATAGTTGTAGAGGATATAGATGGTCGCGTAATTGCCAAGTTCCCAGAATGCCGCCCTGCAGGCATATTTCGTTTGGCCTTTTCTCCAGAAGTAGAGTGGAAGCTCCAGCCAGATGAAGAAGATGAATCGGCCCACGTAGCAAGCAAAATCGAACACACTGTCCCGGTCGTAGAACATGGTCGTGCTCAGATCATGCTCTCCATTGCCTTCGACGTGGTGATGCTTGATATGGTGGTAAAAGTAGGAGTTCCATGTATGCCCGAGCATGGGATCCAGCAAGTATGGGAAAAGGGTGTCGAAAAGCCAATACTTGGAAACCAGGACTCCGTTCCCGTGGATGTGTTGATGCTTCATCAAGGTGAAGGCGCCGCAGTAGTACAACTGCATGACCCAGTGCAGGACACCGTGTAGGTATGAGAAGCGGTAGTACAAAGAAAAGGCGCTAGGGACTATAGTTGTGAAGTAGAGAATGAGATGGGTTACCATAACCACATCTGTGGGAACGCGTACCACGCCCTTTGCCCAGTTGATGTAGGGCTGCAGCACATATTGCTGGATGGCCGGGGGTAACTTGGTCCGCAGGGTTGGGGTATCCCAGAGCTGGAAAACAGTGGGATCAAAGTCAGGATGAGATGCATCGTTCATGTCATGCAGCCTCTTGATTGTCCCTTCAGCGCCAATCTTTTCCTGTAATGGGCTGGTTGTCTCATCTTGTACGCTATTAGTGATATGTCAGTAGAGAGATCGGGGCCAGGTCTCACCATTTGCACCGATATCTTCAAGGAGAGTCTCGACTACCATCTGATCCGGTAGTGTGAGCTCCGGATCCTTGTATGTTGAGGGATCCATGTTGGGCAGCTAGATGTGGTCTTAGCATAGGTCAACAAGGCGGCAACTGCCAAGGAGCTCACGTTGACGGAAGATCCGGGGACACGTTGTATCACCCAGGCCACCGGGATTGGAGGCTACTTAAGAGCTTCCTGTGTACTGCGTATAACGGAAGAATCGGGCTTGAACAGGTCTAGCCCCAGTATACTCCAACTGAACAACGCGTGGTCAGGGGTGGAAAGAGTTTTCGTGAGCTCTCAAGTGGGTCCAGATAGTAACTGACATTTTGACGCGGCATGGAGCCTCAACTGGCCATTCAGCAATCTATGGATTTGGATAACGTGAATAGTTTACATAGGAAGGGTTAAATAGGTGCCATGTTGAAAACTAAAATGCTTTTGTGTCCCATAGTGAAGTTTTGGCTGTCTGCATTCGGGCGGATCGCATCGCGAACGCGACTCCACGGTCGGAACGGGGAAACTATGGCTCGAGGCGGATAGAGTGCTTTTCCCCCTGAACATCCATTGCTTCTAAAATAAACATTGGCCCTCAGCCGTTTGATGCGATTTAACAATTAACTGACTTTTTTTATTTTCTCTTCTTTTCCTTTTGATTGGCATAAATCACTTTTTAAACGGTTACTGGAAGACTATTGGCCTGCCAACCCTGCTCTAAATTTATCGCCAGGCACCTATTCCAGCAATAACAACAATTTACTTTATATCTGCAATCACTGAAAGCTGCTAAAGGCATATTTACCTGATCAGAAAAGCTGGCGGCCGGCAAATCTCTGTATGGTGCTCATCTGGATCGCTTGCTGTTTAGTTACATACAAAGCACGTGTATACGATTCAAATAGCTCTATGTTTTGATCGCCACCTAGTCAGTTGTTTCCTAAGATCAGTTCGATCAAGCCAGGGTAGTGCATTATGCGGGAATGGCATCTATTTACTGTCATGACGCTTTCGGATATGTCCCCTGCAAGCGGTCTTGTAAATTCTACAAGTATACCATGACCTCATATGGACAATATATACATAAAATAGCCACTCAGCTTCTAAAATTAATGCGCCATATTTATTATTCAAGATGCGCGGCGCGGTACAAGAAGTATACAAGGCGATTGCCGACGAGGTCAACCAGACGCCCCTGGTACCAACAGACGGGTTTTCCCTGATCGGGTCATCCTCGGAGTATGGCCCACCCATGGATCTGTACCTAAAGTGCGAGGGGATGCAAAAGACAGGCTCGTTCAAGTATCGAGGCGCGTGGTTCGTGTTGTCGCAATTGCCGACGGAGATATTAGCCAAAGGGCTTGTGGCAACCAGCTCGGGTATGTCTTGATCATATACACACTTGGTAAAGTAGTACTAAAGAACGGGTCAGGCAACTTTGGAAAAGCATTAGCAAGCGCCGCCTACGATCTTGGAGTACGTAGAGATATGAAAATCCCCATATCCATTGTCATGCCATCAACATCGCGAACATCGAAAATCATGGCAACAAAGGCCCTTGGGGCAACTGTCTATTTATCGGGACCTTCATGGAGTGAGCGTGAAGATGTGGTGAATGCTTTGCAGAAGTCTACCGGAGCAAGCTGTGTGTCAACGGTCAACAATCCGGACATTTTACTAGGTTAAGGGGTACGTTCAATAGGCATTCCACGTGATGGCTGACATTCTGATTTTCGGCAGACCGTCGGTGCGGAGATCATGGAACAAATGCGTGTCTATGGCGAGGAGCTGGATATGATTATTGCGCCCTGTGGCAGCGGGGGTCTTTTGGCTGGATTGGCTCTTGCTTTTCACGGCTCCAAGACGAGTGTCTTTGGTGCAGAACCTTCTAAAGGGGGCGCCGATGATGCTCGGCGAGGCCGGTTGCAGAAACGCCGTATCGATCGAGTCGATTCATCCACGATAGCTGATGGCCTGCGATGTCCTGTTGGTAAGGCTGCGTGGGAGGTTATTAAGCGACCTGAATACGTCGAAGACGTATACGCCGTCAGCGATGAGGAGATTCAGATGGCGATGGGGGCCCTGCTGAAACATAACAGTTTGGTTGTTGAACCAAGTGCGGCCGCGGCGGTTGCAGTGGCTTTGTTCAGTGCCAGTTTTCACGAGCGTGTTGAAGAGCATCGGGGACGACGATGTCGAGTCGGTGTCGTTTTGACAGGAGGAAATATTGATCTCGAGGATCTTGCGTTGCTAATACGATGAGCAAATGAGTGAGAGTGTTCCTTTTTGCTTGTTCATTGGCTTCGATCTGCGTATTTCGTTCCCACATGTGAGACATTTTTGATTTCGACATCATAAAGTGATCAATTGAAAGCCGGATATCCATGGATAAGAAGCGTAGAAATGTCTCACACCCCTCACTGTGTTTCCACTGCTCGAGCACCGATCTTACCAGATGCGGAGTGATCGGCATCAACAAATAAACCGACTGGCGCGATCACTTTTCTAACAGTTTCCGAAAGTCTTTGTTAGCTCTGCTTAGGAGTAAGATGCACACTATTTATATTGCTTATGTCTTAGAACAAGCCTTATTTTGGGATCCATGTGGTATTTTGCTTCCGGCCTGCTATACTTAGTAAATGCTAGCCCGTGTATGAACATCCGATCCCACCCTCATCACACCATCCATGGATCGGGGTTTTTATACTCCGTAGAAACAAGCTGAATCTGATCGATGATCGACGAGATCGGCGAGCATACATATAAATCGGTGCCTGTTTCCATCTCATTCACACATTTCAATCTTCTATAACTGTCCTGACTTGAGCCTTCTACACCATTCAACTATTTTCACCATGAAATTCCTATCTGCGATCGCTCTTCTGGCTGCTACTGCCTTAGCCAACCCCGTCGCCAGAGCTACCAAGAAGGAATTCCACCTGAAGACCACCGGCGCCGCACAAGCCGACCACAACGACCTGTATGTCGTCTCTTACCACACTGGCGCAGGTCTGAACGACGCCGTGCTCGAAAACACGGCCTCCGACGCCACCCCCTTCTACCTGAACGGTACCACCGCTGTCGCCGACCTGGGCACAAGTTATCCCTGGGGCCTTGAGATTGGTGGAGACACAAACTATGCCTGTGAGTGTTTGTTTTTATACCCAACTTTTGAGGCCCACCACTAACAATTTTCAAAGCTTGGGAGGCGGTCGAGATCAATGCTGGCGCCAGCGTCAACGGCTTCTCCATCACGGATGGCAACTTCGTCTGGTCTGAGGAGGAGGGCTTTGGTGGATGGCTCGGTATGTAAAACACAATTGACGTCATATTTCCCCTGAGTTCTTGGCTAACTTGAGGTATCCACAGTTTGTGACTGGTACCACAATGCTCCCCAGCTGTTCTGGCTGGATAAGTACTACAAGCCTACGATCCCTTCCAGCTGCAGCAAGGTTGAGTTGAAGCCCATCTACCTGTAAAAGTAGATGGTTGGAGGACGGGTTCGATAACGACTTTGTGTACCCCAGAGTTCATGTAATCAAAGCCAGTGAATTGTGATGGCTCGTCTGTATGGTAAATGAGGATTCGGATCAATTGTACATTCAAGTCTGTCATTGCTTTTGTGTTCGTGTATCGTTATATGTGGGAATCATTATACCGCAGCCACTTCGCTCGGTGTAGTTTCGTAGTAGCGACGGTCCATACCAGCCTGCAAACGAGCTTCTTCATTGAATGGTCCTCGAATAGTCCCTCGGAAATGTTTCGAGACGTTATTGCGGAAGACTTGTACCGGGTCCGTTCCTTCTTGGTCGCAGATCCAGGTCAACCATCGGTGGCCGGTGGTGACATGTGTGATTTCATCATTGTGGATAATCTCCAGGGCCGCGACACTCTCAGCGTCACCGGCGTTGCGGAACTTCTGGATTGTCATAGGGTTAACATCGAGACCCCGGGCTTCGTGGACCAGCGCAATAATGCTGATTCGGGACCGAAGGTCGTGTGCGGTTTCCATGGCGGACTGCCATAGACTGTGGTGGACTGGTAGCGCACCGAAATGAGATCCCAGTTCCTCGATTCGTGTGCGTAGAAGAGAGAAATGTTTCGCTTCATCGCTGGCGACCTTCAGCCAGTCGTGGAAGTATGCTCGAGGAAGCCCCTGAGAAGACTTCTCGGTGTGGAAGGTTGAGAAGCGCACGCAGATGTCGATGGCCAAATCGATGGCCCAGAGTTCGATATTGGCCAAGGCGTGGAGCATGGCAATTCGGCTTCTCACGCTTCCTCCATTTCCAGCGCGTGGCATCTTCCCCGGCTCCAGAGTCTTCATTTTCTCGCGAGGAGGTTGGTCCGGGGCGGCGATAGTCCCCCTTCCGATTTCCATGGGCGAGGCAGACGCCTCTCTTTCGGTGAAAATGGAGAATAAGTGGATAGTCAACTCAATTTTGTGCTCCGGATTAGCGGTATTGAGAATGTGAACGGCCCAGTCACATAAAGTCGCCTTGTCGTCGAGGAATTGTGCCATGCCAGGATCAGCCCGAGTGGGCGCTGGCTTGTCTGACGGCCGTGCATGCTTCAACTTGACTTTCTCGCTCACCGGCTCAATCTTGTCAAGCTTGACAATAGATCCATCATCGACCGGGAAGTCCAGAGTCACAGATCCATCGCGAACATCGACGGGGAACGTGCAGGCTTTGATACCCACGCTCGACTCGCCGGTCTCCACATTGAAATCGTAGGCGTGCCACGGACAGGACACCACGTAGGCCGAGTCTTCTATATCAACCTGGGAATCCTGCATCGGGCCACCCGCGTGGGGGCACTCCGCTTCCATTGAGTAGTACGACCATCCTCCTGTCTCGTTTGGTTTTGAACCGGAGGGGTCGATAGACGGTAGACGGAACAGCACCAGCCGCTTCCCCGTGGAAAGATGAATCACATACCGTGCTTGAACAAAGTCAGACAGAGGTCCGCAGTTGATCAGCATTTTCATCAACGTGGCTGTTCGTATGCACTCTTAAAAGTGGAAAAGTCGCCGCTTGATGCTTCTCATCTGCAATTTTTGGGTCACGTGCTGATAGCGAGGCAACTCCACAGTGGGGGCAAAGATGAAGTAGATGAGGCTTAGGATAAGGAGGTTGGAAGACACTAGTCAAAGACATCAGCGCTAAAAATGTGTGACTGGAGAAGAGGGGGATTTCTATGTGGCTTTTAGTACCTTTAGTGTTAGGTGGGAATGCTTAGTGGCTTCGCATCTTTCTTGCCGATGTCTTTGGTTCCTGTCATAGTATTCCATAAACAATCCGATAGAAACGGGATTTCGCATCTCGGGCACTTTGTATGCAGGACTGTCGTTTGTCCTAGGCCTCGGAAAAAAGTTCACCCTAAGCCTCACTCAGGCGCCTCCTGCAACCTCCAACAAGGGCCTAAGGGCCTAAGATTTATATGTCGAGGAGCAACCTGAGATAAGCTTGTTTCCCAATTGCACTTCGTGAATTGATTTCGTACGACTGGAATACAGCTTTTGAGCTGATTAAGACATGAGAAATCCAATCTTATCGCTCCTTAAACCTTTTCGCTCGCCTCCATTCTTCTCTCAAGTTTATCCTACTTCCCGCAACGCTTGCAAGCCCCTGCGTAACCACAACCAAATTCGTGGCCTTCCCTGCACGCTGATTTTCAAGTCTCAAACGCCAAGAAATGACAATTCATTGCGTCATCGTTATGAGCCCATCGAGGGAACGGAAAAATTGGAAAGCTACAGGGTTGGTGGCTACCACCCCATAGCAATCGGAGATCAATTCCACGATCGCTATCGGGTAATTCACAAGCTCGGCCACGGCACGTACTCAACAGTCTGGCTAGCTCAAGCTCAGAAAGTCAACAGATATGTCGCAGTCAGAGTATGTACAGCGGATTCGAACCTACTTGAACTTGACGTGCTTTCCGAACTTTCCAGCCCGCAACAAAGCCAGGGAACGAGCCTAGGAAGAACAATGATTCCTTCGGTATTAGACGCATTCCATATCCATGGTCCAAATGGGACACACGCGTGTTATGTGACTACGCCGGCAAGGATGAGCCTGTCTGAGGCGAAAGATGAATCATACAACCGTCTCTTTCAATTAGAGGTTGCCCGCGCCTTGGCAGCACAGCTGGCAATCGCGGTCGAATACCTGCATTCTCAAGGGTTTGCCCACGGGGACCTTCACTATGGAAATATTCTGCTCCAGCTACCGTACGACTTGGATCAATTAAGTATCGAGGAGCTATACCAAAAGTACGGAGAGCCACAGCTCGAGCCGATAAGATGCTTTGATGGGAAACCTCCCGCTAGGTATCCCATCGCATGCTGTTATACCAATATGGTCTGGAGAAGCAAGTGATAAGCTCGAACTTCCGGAAGCCAAAATCTTGCTCGCTGATTTTGGCGAGGCTTTCTCGCCTGCTAAGCAACAAAATTACGAGTCTCGCACGCCACTTATAAACCGCCCGCCGGAGGTTCGATTCGAACCATACAAGTCTATTTCGTTCCCCCCGGACATCTGGTCACTTGGCTGCTCTATATGGAATATCATTGCCCAAAGTCCCCTTTTCGATAGCTTTGTTACTAGCGGGGATGATTTAATCACTGAACAAGTCGATGCACTCGACATTTTGCCTCGGGAATGGTGGTACCAATGGGAGGGACGACATGGTAGGTTCACCGAGGACGGGAAGCCGATAAATCGAAAGCCTTATCGATCGTGGGAAGACCGATTCGAAGACAGTGTGCAGCAGCCTCGGCAGGCAAAAGGCATGCCGGCGATTGAATCGGCGGAGCGGGATGCCATGTTCTCGATGCTGCGGTCAATGCTTGTATTCAGGCCCGAAAGTCGTCCAACTGCCAAGCAGATTCTTGGGTCCGAATGGATGGTGAAGTGGGCTCTGCCGGAGTTCGAAAAGTGCCGAATAGCTCGAGGGAAGAACGGGTGATCGTCGAATCATTGTTCTTCTGTAAGTCATGATTAGTGACAGGAGCACTGAGATGGCAGCCGTCCCAATAAAACAGTGATAAGACAGAGGCTTTACTATGGTGTTTTGGGGTGGCTCGCATCCAATGTTCCCAGGGGATAAGTTATGCCGGCAGTAGGCCCGCTTTTGAAAGCGGTCAAAATATTTCGTATTTCCATCAATTCCCGTTCCAAGGTAAGCGGAGTTATGTACATTAGGAGCCGCCCCCTTTTCTTTGTGGAGCGAAACCCTTTGCGGGGAAGAACCGAGTGCGGCATGAAGATCCCGCGATCCCCAATCGAACAAATTGAATCCCCTCCAGATGCATAACTAAGCTTACATTCTACAAATAGGCAAAGGACACGTCAGAGAATTCATCTGCAGCTTACGAAGTAGAAGGAGCTTTGCTAAGTGGTGCAACCCGAGGGTTAGCCGAGCTGAGAAGAAGATCTCGCACTATAGGCCGAGATCGGGCCCTAAGCGGGAATAGTGGATCTCACTATGCAGTGTAGCAGCGAGCTCTGAGTCGACTGGCCGGGGATGACTCGAGTACTTAATTCTGCACCGACTGTCTCTTGGCTTCAAGTTTCTTTTCGTCTTTATCTTTTTTTCCTTGCTTCCACGGATTCGGCTTGGACTGTGCATCAAGCTAAGCCTCGGACATTCTCATCCCTGCACGGGCTGATCTGCGCTGAAGGATCCAAAAGCCTAGCAGCCTGGATTTTCGGTGATCTTTCTGGAAATCCTTTTCCCCTCCTTGGCAAAAATCCTCTTCCTGCCTGCGCTACGCGTTAGCGATCGCATCCAAATCATGGGAGTGTCAGGTAAGTTTCGCTCGACCCATATCTGCGAAATGCTTGCGACAGCACATGGATTGGTGCTGACAGCTCTTTCCCGCAGAGTTGAACACTGGCGAGAAAGCCGAGAGCCCCCTCACCGACCAGCCAAAGTATGATGGATCGGACTCGGAAGCTCCTCAGTTTCATAACATCAACGAGCGCAAGTTGATGGCCAAGATCGACGCGCACCTGCTGCCGTGCTTGTGTGTCTTGTATCTGCTCGCTTTTTTGGATCGGTAAGAAGATCGCGCTCCCATATTGAAGTATTGCGCCATACTAACGGGTGTAACTCCTTGCGCAGTGTCAATATCAGTAATGCCGCCATTCTTGGACTTAAGAGCGACTTGAACCTCGAGACGGGCACTAAATACAACACCGCCTTGACGATCTTCTTCGTGCCGTATATTATCGTCGAGATTCCATCGAATATCCTCCTCAAGAAACTGAAACCTCATGTTTGGTGTATGTGGTTGTTCCTGAGCTGATTAGACGAGAGCTAATGGCTGACTTGCGATCCAGTGTCACTTTGCATGTTCATGTTCGGCGTTGTGATGATCTGCCAGGGCTTGGTGACAAATTGGGGTGGATTGATGACCACGCGATTCTTCCTAGGAGTGTTCGAGTCGGGCATGTTTCCCGGATGTGAGTTCATATGCGAAAACAGCGGATTAGTCTGCGCGTACTGACACACGGCAGGTTTCTATCTGATGGGCATGTGGTACAAGCGTAGCGAAGCCCAGAAGCGATTCAGCTTCTTCTTCAGCTCAACCACTCTGGCTGGTGCTTTCGGTGGTCTGTTGGCATATGGTCTGTCGCAGATGAACGGCGACAGAGGCTACAGCGGCTGGCGCTGGGTGTTCATCATTGAGGGCGTGATCACTGCTGTAGTTTCGATCCTTCTGTTCTTCCTCATCCCCGATTTCCCCGAGGAGACCAAGTGGCTGAACGAGGAGGAGCGCGCATTTATTCGTGATAAGCTGGCCAAGGACGTGGGCAAGTCGGCTCACCACGTAAAGATGGGTTGGCGCGAGATCAGGGGTGTTTTGATGGACTGTGAGTGGAGTTCCAATGAGACTTCTGCAACATACTGACGGCTTCTATAGACAAGGTAATTCTCGGAGGCTTCATGTACTTTGGTCTCATCGTTCCAGCATACAGTTACGCCTACTTCGCTCCCTCTATTATCCAGGGCTATGGATACAACCGTATGTGCCCGGTCTCGTCTCTTTCCACCGTGAAACATCTTGCTAACTGCATTCCTCAGCGGTCCAAACCCAATTGTACTCCATTCCCCCGTGGGCAGCGGCATTTGGGTTTTCCATGGTTGTTGCTTTCTGCTCTGATCGCCTGAAGCACCGCTTTGCCTTTACGGTGATCACAGTTTGCGTCGCCATCGCTGGATTTGCCATGCTCTTCACTATCCACGGCAAAGAGAACACACAAGCCCAGTACGGTGCGCTATTCCTCGTCACCTGCGGTGCTTACAGCGCCATGCCTGTTATCGTGTGTTGGTTCGCAATGAACTTGGGCGGTCACCACCGCCGTAGCGTGGGTACTGCATGGCAGGTCGGATTTGGTAACATTGGTGGCATCATTGCCACCTACTCCTTCTTGTCGGACGAGAAGCCTTTCTACACAACGGGATTCAGTATCTGCATCTCATTCTGCTGTTTGTCTATTGCTGCATGCTGCATGTATATGGCTGCGATTTGGTTTGAGAACCGAAAGCGTGACCGCGCCGCCGTTGACCCGAACGCCATTTCTGAGGAGCAAGAAGAGTACGAAGGTGATCTGGCACCGACCTACCGGTACCAGTACTAGATGACTCTTCGACTCTGGAGGTGGATGCCCCAATTCTGGGAGTCGTCCAGGGTTTCCAAGATTAAGACGGTCTTATGATATATGAGAATTCCAGAAGCGACAGGCTAGGGATATGCGGGTAAATAATACCGAGGACATATGATGTGTGTAATGCACTGAAGATATCGATACATAATGAAAATGATCGTTGCCCTACTTCCAAATAAGCGACCACTCGAGCGGAACCCTATTTCCACTGCTTTCTGTGTGATGTAATGGATGGTCACCTGTTACCTCCACAACGGGTTAGCGCCTCGCTTAGCTGAGTCAGCCGCCCACTACACAAACCCGTCGCGGGCCGCTGTCCTTTGTCTTTCTTCCAACCATCTCTTCATTTTCGCAGAATAGTAAGTCGCCACCTTCCCCCCAATGGGTTCTCTCGAGCTTCAAGGACCCTTGACTGACTTGGACACAGACCATCTACGAAGATGAGAGCTAAGTGGAGAAAGAAGCGCGTCCGTCGTCTCAAGCGCAAGCGCAGAAAGATGCGTGCCAGATCGTGAGTTTCACCCACACAGCTCTGGGACTTGGGGAGCTCTCCCCAGTCTCACTGAGCATTGCCACAAAATTATCATCGATACTAATAGTTGCCCTCAGCAAATAAACTACTCGCCCCCTCCATCTCAGCTCCTCATGTCGAGGCTCACGTTTGAACGCTGAACATGACAATTGATGAACCGATATCACGACTTCCTCTTACGCCTTTCATTCATACGAGTTACCTGCCCGGATTGTGTTTCCGCCCCCATTGAAGAAGCGCAGTTCGCTTGACGGAATCCGCTGTCCAAACAACGTTTCCTACCTTTCCCAACTCTTTCGGATTTGTTAACGTCGGTCGAGCTGATGTCGGGCATGGTTTTATTTGTGCGGTCTTCCGCTCGGTATATTGAACTCGGAGGGGCTCATATGTTCATTTAAGGGTTGGTGGGCTGGAAACAGTCTTGAGCTCGACACTGGGGTGACTGGTCAATTTCTCACTGCTTTAAAATGGTTCCTTTTTCGAAGGGCCAGCAGTTGTGGAGAGGTCTCTTTAGAGAGTTTATCACCCAAAAAATACTGGAATAAGCTCGGAGGTCTTGTTTCTCAGTAGCTAAGCTTGCCGATGAATCTAAGATTTCCAGAGCACACGTTTTCCCTCAATTATTCTATTTTAGCTCGTAGTCGTATAGCTGACTCTACAGTAGACCTTCATAGTTAATATTGTGTGAATATTGTGCTTGTGTGTTGGCTATTAGCAATGTGCGGATCCTATTTACCGCCTTCCTAATACTCGGCGCTAGGAATTTTTTCTGCCCGCGACTTGACACTCATTCTATCGCAGCATTTCAGCCGGTCACTCGAGCTGGAAGACTGAGTTCTTCTTGGTATCGACCGTCTTATTTCAGATACCATGCCATCCGACAAAGTCGATAAGAAGCGCAAGCGCTCCTCGGATCGCCACGAGCGGCCGACCAAGAAGCCCGCTCTGCAGCTGCAAGCACTTCCCCCGCTGGCAGCTAGTCTTGTCGAGGAAAAGAGCGAGCTGGCTCCTGTGATCGGTAAGTTCATTTATCCTTCAAATGACCCTTTTTACTATACTAATGTGTCCTATGTTCTAGCTACCACCCCCGGCGTCCAGAACTCCAAGTCCCTCCGCTTGACACCATACCTCAAAGCCCGCGACAATGTCCCCAAGTCAGTCGCCCGCAACCCGGGTATCGTCTCGTCTGAGATCTTGCTGCAGTCGTCCGAGCATGAGAAGATGGATTTCGCCGGTCGCGAGGGAACTGGCGAGGATGCGGATTCGCATCTGAAGCATTATATCGCCGTCGTGGACCCGGAGCGCAAGACATGGCAGATGGTGGAGGCTCGACGGGTCATTCTCCGCGGTGCTGTCCGCAGCAGGAAGCCGGCGGATGACGAATCCGACGAGGAATTGGTAAGCTTCTTGGCTCCGTTGAAGCTTTGGGAATGGCTCGCTAACGCAGATGCAGAATACCATGCGCGCCCAACGTACGGCTCTGACCAACACATTCGGTACCAAGCAATCGCGGAAGGCTGTGCAGTCGATGCAAGAAAACGCCCAACTGTCGAATGCTCCCGCCGGAACCGTCACCGAAGCCGGTGCTGCGCTCATTTCCTCATTGCCGGCAGATGTCGCCTCTGGCGCGGCCAAGGCCATCGACGTGCAGGCTGAAGTGCAAGCCGCTAAGCCACTGCCCACACCCGACCTCTCAGCTACTCATCCTTCTGATGTGTACTCTCTCGAGACTCTGGTACCCGGTGGCCAGTCGACTCTCCGCCAATTGAACGGCGTAGACGAGTGGAAGCAGCAAGTGGACGCCGGTCTGGAAGTGACGACCGGCTCGCGCTTCGTTGCAAACCGCGTCGTGGCCGTTGTACAGGCCGACAACTCGACCCAGCTGCAAGTCCTCCGTCTGATCCAAATGCTCCTCGAATTCGCCCGCTCCCTCAAGGGCATGAGCCGCGACAAGGGCTCCGGCCCGGGCAGCAAGCGTCTGCCCGCTCGCGATGATCTCCGCCGCATCCTCTCCAGCACATCAGGCACCGTCACAAAGAGCAACGATGACACCGACGATGAAAACCTCCTCCCCACATCCGTGGTCGACAACGTGCGTCGCCGCTTCGCTCCGAACGGTGGCTACCTCTCCAAGCACGACCTGACCCTCCTCCACACCACTATCTGCGCCCTCTCTCTACACATCCCGCCCCAGCCGGCCAAGGACGGCGGATCCAACACTCTGGGTGGTAACTCGCCCAACGAGCTGGCCACTGACCCGTCCGATCTGCGCGATGATCTCCGCCTTGACTCGAATACCGTGCAGCAGTACTTCCGCGAGCTGGGCTGTCGCATTGATCGGCCGCGTGAGTCAGAGTTCAGCAAGTGGAATATTAAGGGTGGACGTGCTGAGGCGCAGGCACGTCGTGTGGCTCGACTGCGTATCCCGGTTGAATTCCCCAAGGTTAGCCGTGGTGGTAGGAAATAGGCATTCTCGCGATTGCCCGCGTGTTTGGTCCATCATTGTCTCTGGTATATCCGGCGTTTCTCTACATTTCACAGCTGTTCACAAAATGTTTCTATACGAATGAAGATCTTTGCATATATCTACTTGCACTCGTCCGTGGATATACCTGGGTGGGTAGTTCTGTACCTATTCGATGTTACCTGCTGCATCCGCGTTACCTAGGTAGGACAATGGGAGAATTCCTACTCCACGTAGAATCACCTATAAAAGGTCTATACTAGATAGGTGCTACTACAACATTATATATTTGCGACTCGCACACCCATACCTCAGAACACCGATCGAAACAAAAACATGCACATATGGTATCATTTCTCATAAAGCATCTATATAAAATCCCTGAAATGCCTAGGTATATAAACTCATAAAACCCAACCTCACGCCGGCGGACGAACCGAACTCGCCCTCCGATTCTCCCCATGACGCAAACGATCCGCCTCCAGCTCCTGAGCAAACTTACTCTTCGCCCGAATCTCCGGCCCCTTCCAATAAAACACATAAATCGGAATCAAAACCAAGAACCCCACACAACCCAGCAACGTACTAGCCCACTGGAGATGATACTTGCTGCCCATATTCTGATACATAGGCGTGGAATACATGGTAGCGACACCAGCGAGGAAATCTCTCGCGAAACCATTACCTCCAGTAGCAGAGGCAGAGTACGGACCGTAAGCAGCGACCATATAGTCGATTGTAGCCATGTAGATGGCGTAATTGGCCATTGCGATCATACAGGCGAAGATAAGTGGGGCGATCCAGGGGATTGGAGGACCCATTGATGTCCAAGCGAAGCCTAGGAGGCCGATTGGTTCTAGAGGAGCGATGAAGAGGAGGAGGAGGAGACGGCGTTCGGCGAGTCGGGAGGCTGTGCCTTCTTTATGCCGGATACGGATTTGGCGGTAGACGTCTGGGAGGAAGATGAAGTAGGCGAGGATGTAGCCGATTAGGATGGAGCCAAAGGTCATTCCTACGGCGAGGACGCTCATGTTCCATTGGGCGAATACTAGGGCGAAGGATTCGGTGAAGACGAAGATTAAGGCGTCGGAGAATCCGGAGAGGAGGGAGAGGAAGAGGACGATTGGTTCGCGGAGGAACATCTCGAAGGGACGACGCCAGAGACGGAGCACGTCGCGGAAGTCTAGACGGGGTGTTTTTAGTTCGTCGGGTCCGTATACTTCGTCGCCGTTTTTGCGGCGGCGTTTAGCTTCGCGGTCGACTAGGATGGTGGCGCGGGTTTCGGGGACAAGGAAGAAGTGAAGGGCTTGGGTGACGCCGCCGAAGATTAATTGTACCCAGAACACCCAGTGCCAGCTGAGGTATTGGCCTATTATGCCGCCGAAGAATGGACCGATAGTTGAGCCGCCGACGGATGACAGCACGACGTAGGCTACGGCGAAGCCTTGGTCATCGGGTTCCCACATATCAGCGGTCATACCTAGGGTGACTGAGCCACCGGCTGAGGAGAGACCGCCGAGGATACGGCACACGACGATGGTGCCGAAGTTGGGCGCAAGAGCGCAGGGAATCTGCCAGATGTTCACCAGGAACAAAGAGAGCTGCATGATGGGCCAGCGGCCGAACTCTTCGGACCAGGGAGCCCATAACTCACAACCAAAGGCGTAGGCGACAAGGAAGACACATTGGCCTACTCGACCGGCCTGTTCACTGATGTGGAATTCCTCGGTCAAGCCTGTGACAGCGTTGGAGTAAACACCGGTGTTGAAGTTCATGGACATCTGCACAACGAAGATGACGGATATGATGGTCCATTTCTTCCAGGTTGGAAAACAAAAGCCTAACTTGTCATAGCATTCGTCTTCTGTGAGTTCGCGCTTGCCGGCCTTTTCGATCTTGGGAGCTTCTTCACGGCTTGTGTGGTCTGATTCGGAGGCATCTTCGGCGTGAGAATCGTTACCGCGTAAGACCTTATTCTGGCCTTTGCGTTCGTGGTCTTTGATTTCTTTGTCGATTTTTTCCCGCTTCTCGAAGAGCGGAGAGCCCGTAGGTTCATCCATGGTGCAGTATACTGCTGGATACCCTATCAGTACGGGCGGTAGTGGTGTATAGTATAAGATAAAAGTAGGTATATAATAGATGGGATATAGATGGGATAAAACTAGGGTATCAAATGGACAAATAGTCCTTATAGAAGCAACATAACGAGCAATATGGCGAACTCAAGGACTCTTAAATAGTTAGCATGTACTAGTTACATTAACTAGCTGACTAAAATGGAAAAGCAAACCTTGGGCGTGGCTTTGACAATAGCACAAGCCATCGGAGATATCCTAGTCAGGCAACGTAAACGTAGGGCAAGGCACATCAGATCCACTTATGTAGTGTATTTTTGCAACGTGAATGGTCAAAAGTCTCATGGAAAACCGGCTGTGGATGCAGTTCACCGGCAACCCGATATCGACGTCATATCTGCCCCAGCTACGTCAAGTCAGTGAGAAGATGCGGGAGAGACTCCACTGCTTCTCGAATGCATGCGGTCTTTTTCCCATATATGCCAATAGTCGTTGGTCGCACCGAGGTGGAGATATTGGGGGGGCTAAGCGCGTGACGTTGTCATAACCGTGATTCTATCAAAGACCGTTAACCATTTCTCGGCTTATCTGGGGTTACAGAGTCACTAAGGGCGTCTTCTTTATGCTGACTATATTCCAGTGATCAACGGCCCTCCTGGCTAGAGAGGAAAAGAGCGTACATCTACTTGCGTAAAGATACGGGCGAAGTAACTAATCAATCCATGTAATTTTATGAATAAGTTTCACCAACAGGCCAAGAGGTCCTGCAACCAATCGAGTCGAAGAACCGAGGCCAAACCGGTTGCGCTACTGGTACGGCCGAAGGTGTGCTCACCCAATATGAGCCTCGGTTTCAAAACAACCTCTTATCAGGATACAACGCTATGTTCCTATTCGTAACCAAGTAGAATCAAGTTCAGCCGTTGAGTAGTGCACTAGCACTGTACCGGTACATTGCAGACCGCATTTCGACCTGCCTAATGGGTTTCATTCGGTCTAGCTATATCCTAACTCCGGTCGCTTTCAGTAGATTGAAAAACCGAAGTCGTCCGATCCGAGAATAAACCGTAGTCTGGGACAACCTAAAACTAGCCATCTAGCAAGGAATGGCAAACGATGCCGACTATTCCACCTGGATTTACACTCATCACCCGCGCAGGTATTCAAACTTACACGATTATGCCATTTCCAAAGATTGCAAATAGATGCATAGTACATGCGCACCTACAGGTACATGCATACACGTCGTAAGAGGCTTAAGCCCCTCCCGAGGCTCCCGTATCTCGAGGCCCACAGTCCCACACGGTATAGGATCTGATCAGTGGGGCACTTGCTCTGTGCTTTGCAGCGTTTTATCTAAAGAAAAACTTTATATTGCGGTGAACGGGCTTGGAAATACCGAGCTGTTAGAATTGGTTCAACCGTATGACTTCAGTGCACATGGTCGACCACGAGTTCGCCATGTGGAGGAGAGTGGTGCCTGACACATGAGGCCCACAGGTAGATATAGTGCTGCTTGGGATAGTAGACTCATGACCACAATTCCCATTCGTAGGTATTCTTGGCCTTTTCTAGGGATCATGGTCATCAGGTCACCTCTAGGTCAGCCTCTGGAATCTTATTTCGACCACGGGTCTAGGGGACTCATTCCAGCCGCTTCTCTATGTCAACTCTGTGATTTGTGAGTGTCAGTTTCTAACACCTTTCGGTTTGTGGGATTCCCATGTGGTGTCAGTGGTGTGTAGTACGTTCAAACTGCCCTATGTCCAATAAATGTGAGAATAGTCATGTACCTACTCTATGCGTACCAGGTGAAGTGGTTATTTACCACTACGATGAGAAGAGAATCTCTTAGTAACCCCTTTTCATTTCATTGACTTGGCTCGCGCCAACCACACTGCATCTATGTAGATAGAACTATACCAAACAAAAAAGCCTTTCAATAGCAAGACATGCATTTAAGACTTGATGCCAATGCAACAGTTGAACAGAAGAGTCAAGACAAGATATGAACAATAGCGGGGTAGAGAAAAACAATTATTCCATCACATGATGTACTCGATAGATGTACGCATCGCGTCATGTTCAAAAGAGCGGTCAGGTAGGAACACAGTACCCAAGAAGAAACCAACCATCTATGCAGCCACGCCGACGGGAGTGGCGCCGATGGCGGAGTGCACGCGGGTGTCGAGCGGGGTGCTGGTCTTCAACTGCGGCACGGCCTTCCGGGCTGCTTCGGCGCTGAGCTCACGGGCGATGGCGCCCTCGAGAGACTCTCTGGCGGCCAGGCCAAGCTGGGATTCTTCCCAGATGGGCTGGTTGGCTTTTTCGGCGCCCTCGACGCCGACGCCGACGAAACCGCCGAGATTCTGCCAGTCGCTGGCGCGCTTGATGCCCAGGTCGTTCCAGACGGCGTGGACGGCCTGCACGAGGTGGTCACGCAAATGCTTGACGTGGCCTGGGGTTGGGGTGATGCGCAGACGCTCTTCACCGCGCGGGACGGTGGGGTAGTTGATGGCTTGCACGTAGATGCCGTGCTCCTGGAGGAGCTTGTCGGAGGCTTGTTTGGCGACCTCGGCGTCGCCGACCAGGAGCGGGACAATGTGGGATGGGTTGGGGATGACGGGGACGTCCAGCTCCTTCAGCGCGGACTTGACCGCGCGGGTGTGCAGCTGCTGGAGGACCCGGTCGCGGGGCTGCTGCGCCTGGTACTGGATGGCCGTGTCGGCACCAGCCATGGTGGCGGGGGGCAGCGAGGTGGTGAAGATGAAGCCCGGGGCCAGCGAACGGATGGTGTCTACCAAAGCCGAAGAGCCGGCAATGTAGCCGCCGACACAGCCGTAGGCCTTGCCCAGAGTACCAGTGATGATATCAATGCGGTCCATGACAGTGCCCTTGGTACTCTGAGGCGAAGCAGTGTCCTGCGAAGCGTAGACATCATAGTCGAGATGCTCAGCGACACCGGCTCCGTGAGGACCATACATGCCGACGGCATGCACTTCATCCAAAAAAGTGATGGCACCGTACTTATCAGCGAGATCCTGTATCTTTTCAATCGGAGCAATCGAGCCGCACATGCTGTAAACAGACTCAAACGCGATTATCTTGGGCACATGAGACGGCAGAGAAGCGAGCTTGGCTTCCAAGTCTTCCAGGTCGTTGTGCTTGAAGACCATCTTCTTTGCACCCGAGTGACGGATACCCTGGATCATAGATGCGTGGTTCAGACTGTCGGACAGAATCACGCAGTCAGGCATCTTGCTGCCGAGGGTAGCAAGCGTGGCGTCATTAGCCACGAAGCACGAGCTGAAGACCAGCGCGGCCTCCTTTCCGTGCAGCTTGGCAAGCGTATCCTCCAGGGCGACGGCGTGCTTGTTGTGGCCCGAGATGTTCCGGGTACCACCGGCACCGGCACCGTAGGTATCCAAGGTACGGTGCATGGACTCCAGAACCTGCGTATTGCGGCCCATGCCGAGATAGTCATTAGAGCACCAGACCGTCACACGCTCCTCCTCCGAGGCGGTGTGGGCCCGAGGGAATTCCTTGGCCAGCCGGTTGATGTTGTTGAAGTAGCGGTACGACTTGTCCTTGTGCTTCTTCTCTAGCTCGCGGTTATAGAAGCCATTGTAGTCGAAGTGGCTGTTGTTCGGAGCCTCGGGGCGGAGAGCGCGGGCCGCGGCATCGGTGGCGTGGGCGGATCGGATTGAGCGAGGAATGTTAGGATGGACTACAGACCATTTAGTATAGATTTATGTGAACGAATCTAGATAATCCTTACCCTGCTCGCTCTTCTCATAGGACTCGGGGGTAACACTGGCCGGGTGACCGCCGGTCGTGTGCAGCGCACGACTACCAGTCGGGGCCTTGTAGGGCTTGATGCTGGGGATACCGGCGGCACATGAAGTGAACCGCTTGGTACCGCTCATACGCGCACTCTGCACCGCGAGGGCCTTGCTCATGACAGGGCAGCGGCGGGCCAGAACCTGGAGGTTGGACATGGTACCGCCTCCAGCGCTGGGACTAGTGGCCGTGGAGAGGGTGCGCAGCGTGGTTGGAGGGGTGCGCTTCAGGAAGGGGCACATTGCCCGGGACTGTTGGAGCATTGCCTCCATGATGAATCGAATTGAACCAGAACAATAGAATGACAAGGCGTGGAGGGAGTAATAGAGAGGGAAATGGCTCCATGACGTGAAAATCGGGGAGTCAGCCCGATGCTGATTAATTACGGGATGCAATTGGCTGCCAACTCTCTCGATCGGAAGATCTTGCCGTCTTGGGTTTGGATCCCGTCAAACCCCGAGACCGGCTTTTCATGCCCTGTTACACTTTGGAAAATTTCGACACAGGTTTAATTTGTGCGGGGGCGGGCCATGTCTCCCGTTATAGCCGATGCATAAATTTAGCATTTGGTGATCCGACCTCGGTGGCCTGGTTTTTCAGGTTTCCACTCTGCATGTTTATTAGTAATCACGAAGATGCATCGAGGACTTTTCCAATGCTGAAAAGGATCTTATGGCCCAGGCAGCACAAGCGAATCTTGGTAAGACAAATAGGTCAACAGGAAGAAGAAGCTGTGCACTCACTTGATATGTGCCATACTACCCACTGCCTTTACATAAATCCAAAACAACCATCATTTGTCTTCCCGGTGACTGGCCGAAGTAAATATGCTAGTGATAATTACAGATCAACTAGTTCATCAATGCTGTAATGAGAAACCAAATTACCCTCACTTGCCTGGTGCAGTTTTTTCTCAACGAAAGCGTCAATGCTTCAGACATAGTCGATCCTCAATCGTCGTGAAAGGACCGAAAAATATTGGATCGATGAACCTCCAGTAGATCTCATCAAAATAGTTATATAGTAGTAGGGTTAGAAAGATAAAAAGATACCTCAGGTTATTTCTGTAGGAATAGCCGAACGCGGGGGTCGAACCCGCAACCTTGAGATTAAGAGTCTCACGCTCTACCGATTGAGCTAGCCCGGCAGGGCTTGGTGTTGCCTGTTTGGTCTTAGTGAGTCAAGTGATCATGTAAATGCAAGCCGATTTGACGAAGAAGCAGACTAACCTTCATTTAGCGCCTGTATCCTATCCACACCATACTATGCCAACTCACTAGCTCTGATGTGAGTCGAGCCAGGAGTCTTATCACCTGGGGTTATTAATTCTCAATTTCCAAATCTACATCGTAACCCTCCTCCAATCTACCATCCTTCTTACCTCCTCTTCCTTGGTCATCGTATCCTTTCCAACTACAGCTATGTTTAGGCGCCCGAGACAGACCAAAGCTGACAGGCTTCCAATGAAAATTAGCACAATACTGCAACCTCTCATTGTGACTCCTTGGGGGGCGCTTGCAATGTGGTATCTGGGCGTCCTATTGACGTTGGGTAAAAATATGTACCGTTGACAATATCGTGGACCTGTCCTTGTTCCGGCTAATCATCCTCCTATTAGGGCCCCATGGTTGTGGTGCAAGACAATGACTACACGGCCGCCATTGAAAAGATTAAGAGTGCAGGATTCGCCCCAAGTGTTCCGAATCGTGCGCCTCCCGAGATTATGGAAGATCATCCAAACCCACAGCAGTTGATGGAGGAAATAAATGCCGATACAGACGCTTAGACCGGTCTTGTGCAGTATTTGATTTCCCACCCGGTGATCGATCAGAGAAAGGCATGCAGATGTACCTATCTCCGAACTCCTTTACGCACCGTTATCTGGAAGATATTCCCCGCCCTTCCACTGGGAAATAAGGTATACAGCGACAGCAAACCAATTTGAGACATACGGCAATTTACACTACCCACTGGAGCAGGCACTCGTGGAAAGCTTTGTCAAGGCTGCTATCGATGAAGAAAAAGAAGTTGGTCTTTCTGCGTGGGGCGCGTTACTGAGGGCCTGGGTATCCATGATGACAGGATACCTAGAGGTTGATAACGATGTACTTGATCATTGTCTGGATAAGCAGGCTGTGGAGTGGTACAGTACCAACTGGTCGGATCCGCGAGGCCAAGTTCGGTCCCTTTGATCGACGTATTTCCCAAAACGTTGAGTAAGAGATAAAGAAGTAAGGCTAAAGTGAAAGTGATTGTGAAAGAATACCGCAACGTATGTGATAATAAGAAACTAGTGTATTGGTTTAGCTACGCTAGGCTTCGAACTCTGCGATTAGGTGCTCCGCGACGACTGCGTTTAGTTAATTCATCTCGCGCGCTCTTAATAGCAAGAGACCGGCACTCAGAGCCGCTTTATGCACTCCGTCGGAACGGTTCTTGGAGGAATACTGCAGGCCTTCAACATTGACATCAAATTCTCATGATGGAAAGCCGAGAATCCCCAAATCCCAGGAGTCCCAGGAGAGCCGGATATTGCTTTACAGCACCTGGACCGTCATATCGATTGGCATCGAAAGGTCTTCTTTCACCACATCCACCTGGGCAATCTGGCGTGGACTTCATCGACTTCGCCTCAGAGACCGGGGGCATAGATGGAAGCCCAACCCCGCCTACTTGCGAACCTCCTTGCCCGGCCTACCCAACCTATCCGGAGTGCATAGCGCGGTCTTCAGATTCGACTTCGGCCCCCTCCCCTAGATCGGTACTAGTTTCACCGCTAGTACCTTCCTTTGGACGATATAGAGCTGGTTCTATACCCATCATCAAAGAAAGAAGGCTAAGGAGAAAGCCGGACGCGAACAGAAGAGGCGTGAGAAGCTAGAGGAAGATTTCGATGCCTAGCAGAAAGAGCTTCAAGAGCAGAGAGTGTTTGTGACAAGCCTTAAGAATACCGAAGCCGACTACGGGACGTCGCTTGAGGGATACTGAGAGAAATCTCAATTAGTAACTTAGTCCGATGTAACTATATCATTAAAGCCTTCGTCTTGACATACGGTTGTCGGAAATACTCGTTCGATCGATTTTTCTAGGCAGGAAGACGGACTTGCCGACACACGGAGGATATCAGGCGCTGCTTTCCTATTTCTATTCATTCATAATCTCCTACTTAGCTAGATAGAATCAGACTTATTCCGATCGATCATCGATCTTCCAACAGTACCCCAGTAGGGAACCCTATCATGCCAAATGGGGTTCAACAGAAGTTTTGAGGCAATGGATTGCGAGGGTCCCAACTTCTTCTCTTTCCACAGGACACTCATTGTGTAGTCACTTCTCATCATAGCAATATCGATCAAGCGAAGATCGAGCTTGATCACCATTCCCCATGGCCCAGTACTTAGCGTGAAATGATGGTACCCTTTCAAAGAGGTCCGAGAAACAATGTGGACAGAAATTGCGGGTTGTAGCGCTGCTAGGTGCAAGTCCAATCGGGGAGAAGCGACACGAGGATATCGAGGAGACAGGCCTCTGTATGGATATTCTTCCAATAAGGCGCAAAGGGAGGGAGCAACGTGAATCCCACGGCTACCTAGGTAGACAACCTATAAGCATGACGAGGAAAGAGAATACATGCAACACCTAGGCCCCAATTCTAAACCGAAATTGAATATACCTGATACTCAGCACACAAAACACCGCCACCTCGGACAGTAAGAGATGGAAACACCGAAGAGAACATTGGAAATTAAAATCAAATCAAGTTTTCAGCATCTATCGGAAAAAACACTTATTTTCTTCCCCTCTTCATGCATAATCTGTTCGTCCAGCCTTCCAAATAACAATGTAGGAGAAAAGAAACACCCTTAGTCTGACTCCCAAAGGCCAAAAGAGGTAGGGTCAAGGTTGTATGGTAATACACAGCGAAGCGATGTCCGCCAAATGAGAAAGGGAAGACACAAAGAGAGCCAAAGAAAGAACAAGACCTTAAGATATCACAAAACGCCGTCATCCATTTGCACTATTGGAAACAGTCCATTAATCAAGTCCACCGTCACCGTCGATCAGACGAAGGCGTTCCTTGGTGGTCTTTGCGCGCTTGGAGGTGCCTTTGCCAGGACCACGGCCACGGCCTCGTTTTGCGGCTGGGGCTGGTGGGGTGTCCACATTTTCTGACATGGGTGTCACAGCGCCTGATTGCTTTGCGCTGGCGTCGTCAAAGTTACCCTCGCCTTGAAAAGAGTTAGTAAATGGATCTGATGGGAACGGAGAGGTGTAAGGGTGCGTACCTTCATGATACATGTCGTCCAGAGTGAGATCCCGCTTCCGCTTCTGAGCAGCCTTCTTGCCGCCCTTGGCTCCAAGAGACTCACCGCGCTCAAGCGCTGCCTTTTCCCTTTGCTCCAGCAGCTCGGCCTCGTCGTCATCGGCAAGCCACATGGCAATGTCCTTGGTGCGGTTCTCGCGAGGGGCGCGGGTGTTGAAGTCAACACCGCCAGCGGCGCCACCGCTGATGACGACGCGTTGCACCTCTTCCTTCTGCAAGGCACGCTTGCGGATCCGCTCTTCGATCGTGCCGCGGGTGATGAGTCGGTAGACCGTGACTTGTCTCGTCTGACCGAGACGATGGGCACGGTCCATGGCTTGTGAGTCGATGGTCGGGTTCCAATCGGAGTCATAGAAGATGACAGTGTCGGCAGCTGTCAGGTTGATACCGAGACCACCTGCACGGGTGGACAGCAAGAACACGAAGATTTCGGGGTTCTGCTGGAAGTCTGCGACAGTATCGCGACGATCCTCGAGCTTCGTGCTTCCGTCCAGACGGCAGTATTTGTAATTTCGGTAGGTCAGATACTCCTCCATCAAGTCGATCATGCGCGTCATCTGGAAGTACAACAGAACACGATGTCCACCAGGCTTGAGTTCCCGTAGCAGCTGATCCAGCTTAGCCAATTTACCAGAATCCGTGACAAAGCGTCGCATGGATGGGACTTCGATGTTAGTGTAGCGTGCCTTGAGAGAGGTCGGCGGCGGCAGCATTGGCGGTTTAGAATACGGCGCAGGATCGAGCTTGTTTATGAGAATATGTTCCTCGAGTTGTCTGGAAGGAGCACGGTAGAGTGCCTGACGCAAGCCTGGGTTGAATAGGGTCCTCTGAGTTTCCCGGGTGGCCTCTTGACCAGAACAGGATAGGGTGATCGGGGGTGCCACGGCGGCCTGGGCGGCACAAGGTTCAATTTGGTTGAGGCCCTGACCCTCGAATGACGAGCGTGAAACGTTCATCAAGCTACGCATCCGACCCTCGGTGGTGATATCGAAAAGAGCCTGGCGATCATTGCGGTCCACGATGTTGAGCATGGAATGCGGCAACACCGAATTAACATCCGCATTCTCATCATCGTAGGTGATATTAAGATAGGAGAGGCGATTTGAATGGCCATGCTTGCGAGCTGCGCGCTCGTAAACGCCAAGGCGCGACACCTCACTGGCTTCTCCGGCAGACATGTCGACAAACCGCAGGAAGGAAAATGCCCCGTTCTCGCGAGCGCTCTGCTGGATATTCTCCGGTGTCCAGATGTTCATCAAGTGTGAGAGGTACTTGTTCCGGAACCCAGCATGAGCGTTATCGGGGCCAGGCATATCGATGCGAGCCGCCGAACTGCAGAGAAGGCGAGGCACTTCATATTCGATCGCGTTCTTGGTCGAATAGCGGACATCGACAAAGTGTCCTTCACGCACAAAGGAGGCACATTCCGCAAAGGTCGCAGCTGAGAAGGGAGACTTGGTCTCTGCGCGCTCAAAGAGGTCGGGGTGGTTGCAGACCTTACGGAACTGCATGACCAGGTTCATCAGAGTTGTAGTATCGCTATCGTCGCCAATAGCCGCCTTCTCGAGAATGTCAATAATGCTGACACGGTTCCGAAGGTTCGCGTAGATGGCACGCTGGCGGTAGGTCAAGTCACAGAAGATGTCCTTCTCGACCTTGTCGCCAAGTTCCTGTTGCACATTCTTCTTGACACGGCGAAGCATGAAGGGTTTCAAGATCATGTGGAGACGCTTGAGCTGGTCCTCGTTGAGCTTGGTATTACTCTGCGCATGAGATTCGATGTCCTTGGAGAACCACTCGCTGAATTCGTCGTGAGAATCGAACAGTGTAGGCATGATGAAGTGCAACAAGGCCCACAATTCTTGCATGTTGTTTTGAATTGGGGTACCGGTCAACAGCAGACGGTTACGGCAGGAAAAGTTCAACAGATTCTTCCACCGAGAACTCTGAGACGATTTGATGGCTTGTGCCTCGTCCAGAATCATGTACTGCCACTTGACTTTCTGGAAGTACTGCGCGTCGAGTACAACGAGCTGATAGGAGGTCACGAGTACGTGGAACTCCGAATCGCGGTTATAGGTGATATGCTTGCGATCCCAGAACTTGCGAAGAATTTTACGATCCTTCGCGTTACCCCAGTATGGCAGAACCTTGATATCCGGGACAAACTTGGCGATCTCCTGCTGCCAGTTGTGCAGTGTTGATGCTGGCGCAATTACCAGGAATGGACCCCAGATGTTGTGGAACTCGGCCAAGTATGCCATGACGGAAATAGACTGGATAGTCTTACCGAGACCCATCTCGTCTGCGAGAATACCGTTGATGCCCTGCTCGTATAAGTTGACGAGCCAGTTGAGACCCTTCAGCTGGTACTCCTTCAACTTGGCAGTCAACATGGTCGGCTGGGAGATCTCGATATCTCCCAGACTGGTCGGGTTCTGGAAGTTCATCTCGCCTTCGTCAAAGGCCGCCATATTATCTCCACCCTGCTCCTGGTTGAAGGCACGGGCGCGGTCCTGAGCTTGCTGCACAGCGTTCTGTGCATTTGCCATAGCAGCCTGCTGCAGAGCAGTCTCATCGTCAGCATCGAAGTCGAGATCCTCGAAGTTCGTGACCTTGACATTCGGGTCAGCATTAGGGATATTTGGCTGGGCGGCGGCGGCTTTTTCTGCAGCGGCAGTGACACCATCCCCAGCTTCGGCTTCGGCAGTCTTGATCTTCCGACCGATAAAGTGAGAGTAAAGTTCGGTCTGAGAGATAAGGAAGTTGAGCTTGCGCTTCTGCCGGTTTGATTCGCGCTCCGCTTCTGCCTTCTTCGCCGACTCGAGTTCTTGCTTCTCCGCCAAACGGCGCAAATCACGCTCCTCACGCTCGTTGCGCTTCCAGAAGGACATCATCTCACGCATGGTACGCTTGGCGCGGGCTTGCGTGTCCTTGGTGCTCTTGTTGGTCCGCTCCTGCCACTTGCGAGACTGCTTGCTAGCCAGCTGGGCGGTTTTACGCAAGTTCTCTTGGCGTGTGGAAAGCGACGTAGTCTTGATGCGATAGACCTTGGGGATGTCCTTGCGGGCAATATCGCGCCAGATCTGCTCGTATATCTGATTGTAGCCCTTGCTGTCATAGTGCAATGGAACGGGGGTGCCCTCCTTGGACAGCCGGGAGTCGCGAGGAGTGTAATAGTCGTCATCCAGTCCCGCCATGTAAGCCGCTTCAGCAGCATCCTTCTCAGCCTGCTTCTGCTCCTTGGATTTCTTCGGGCGTGTAACAGGACCACCGCGTCCAGATCTGCGGCGCGAGGGAGACGACTGTCCGATGTGGAACGAGCTAGTAGTGCCGCCTTCATAATTGGGGGCCACCGGAGTGACCTCACCGAGCTCGTCCTGGGCATTTCCGCCCTCCAGAGCGCGCTTGGTGGACTTGATTTTCTTCTGAGCGCGTTCGGCTTCGCGAAGGAACTTGGCCTTCTCTGCCGAGTCCAAAGCCTTGTCTGCCTTGCGCTCAGCCTCAAGCTTCTTCTGCATTTCCAAGCGCACAGTGTTCTCACGACGACGCTTCCGCTGCATGTCCTTCTTGCGTTCCTTCTCATCCTGGACCTCTTTTTGTTGAACTTCGGCGATGACAGAGCCCTCGTTGAGCGCACGGAAACGCTCGGTTCCTATAATGGCCTGTTTCTCGAAAGATCGACCGAGATCGAGTAAAAAGGCATTGCGACGTCGCTTCCGACGAGCCTGTTCAGCATGAGCGCTCTCGATGGAGCGCTTATTGCCTTTCTCCCGATACAGCTCCAGCTCCTTTTCGAAGCCGGGTGCCTCAACGTCACTTTTCTCGGCATTGTCGATTTCGATCATAGCACGATTCACCTGCTCAGCATCGACGCCCGGCGGAAGAGGTTTCCGCAGCGGAACACGAGGAACGATAGCCGGGTGGTCCGACGTTGGCCGCGAAAGACCATTGGGAGTGAATGGGCCCTTGGAAGGGTCCAAGTGATGTTTCTCCATGTTCGGGCCTTTCTCCGATTTGGGATAAAAGGTGCCAGGGACTGGTCCTAGGTCTCTCCGTTGATCGAAATGGGAAGGCGTGTGCGCCGTAGGCGTTGCGATCGACGGAGGTGGAGGTGATGCTCTTTTCACGGGTTGTTCATCCGATGGCCCGGATAGGATGCTGGCGAAGGACATGGGATCGGCAGCTCGAGCAGGCTTCTAGAGCAAAACAACGATTAGGAAATCCTGTTATAGTAGTAACCAACAATGCGTTTTGGACGTACAGATTCCCGAGGTGGGGATGCTGGTCGCATGGGTGGCCCATATCCAGCCCCATTGCCTCTTACATGATATGGCGAATCGGATTCTCTGGTGGGAGACTGCGAATGGCCCTCTGGGCGGCTGGCTGGATGGCCGTGGGGTGTCGATGGGCCGTAGGGCGAAGTGCCGTTGCCCGGGTGTATTGAGCTAGGGAAGGGACGCGGCAGCGGAAGCTGGCCCCCAGCTGCGGAATGGCCCTGGTATTGTTGTGATGACTCTCCATGAGGGTGATGAGGTGGTGGCGCGGCGCCATTTAAGGGCGGAGGGAGTGAGGGCATTGGCGAAGACGCGTGCGAAAAGTGAGGACTCCGCGCCATGGAGGGTGGACCGAAGGCCGGGGGTGTTTGTGGCGGATACTGTTGCTGCTGTTGCGCTGGCGGTTGCTCATTGTTGGGATAGAACGGGCGATTCTTGTTCGGGGACTCGTAGGCAGGGAATCGATGCTGCTGAGTCGGGGACTGGGCGTTGTATGGCGGAGCGCCCGTCATGATGGCCGTGTCCCCGGCGCCGGGTGAGCGCGACACGGGCTAATTGCTCCGAAAGAGATGGAGCCGAATGAATTGGGAAGAATCCAGGTCAAAGACCGACAATGAGGCCCATGGACAGGTGCCAAGGGGGGTTCTGAGATCTAAGCGTGAACGCGACGTCAGCGAGGTGGTTAAGATCGGTAGAATCGCAGGAGACACTGGGGATCGAGGCAATAAATGCGAAGAGAAAGGGGCGATGATGATAGTACCTGGTGGGAGGATGGATTCGTTTGTGGTGGGAAGATGCAGGAAGGGATCTTTGTGGCCGCGGAGACCCAGGCAGAGAATGCGCGGCTGGGACTAGGCGAGGATGCAGGGAGGTGACCCGGATGGGTGTTGGGTCCAAGTTGAAGAAGTTGAGGGTGAAGGATGAAGGATGAAGGGTGAGAAAGAGAGTGAGATGTGACGGGAGGGGAAACAGTGACTGAAGGGCGAAAGGGGAGTAGAATCTGGCCGTTCCCCGTTCCCCGTTCCCCGTTCCCCATTTCCTCTTTACTCGATCTGCTGTTCCGTCGATGGCGTCGTGGTCGTGTACTATACCTCGGTCCTGTTTCCGTCGAATTTTGTCTCTACTCGCGTTCTTTTTACTAGGTTCATTGAAGCTGTCACTCGGTGCATGTCCTAGTCAAGGTTCGTCTTTGTTGAAAGGCTCCCTGATGGCGCAGCTCATCCTGTGGCGTGTACAATGCCAGACACATACAAAAAAGCTCGTGTACTTGACGCGACCCTATATATGATCGTAGGCGTTTGCTGGCTACAATTTGGTCTATCGCTAGGTATTTTGCGGGCTATTCAGCTATATCATATTTTACTGTGTCTGCCAAACTCTTCTAGGTCCGATTGCCGGCTGACTTCCTGCTCATCCGAAGATTTCATCGCGGCCGATTCCGGTTGATTTGGCTTCGTCGGCACGCTGACTTGCCAACACAACCCAACACCAACACCAAGTTATTTTGCTATCTTATATCTCCAGTAGATAGTGCAGTATATGGCTATGAAGCAAGCTCAGAATTAGAAAAAAATAAAATAAAATCACCACTGCTCATGAGACTCGCGAATGATCAGGTCATGCTGGCGCCAAGACCGAACCATGAAAATGACTGGTCTCCTGAGAGCCACTCATTAACACAAATCTGCTCTTAAATTACCCATTCTCCCAGGTAAAACTGTCACCATCTACTCTATACGGGCTCCGATCACGATAATCGACTACATAAATACCTGTATTCTATTCATGTTGGCAGAGATGATCCTGTAAAGGTGCACACCAAGTCATTCCTTTCCTCGATCAATAACTTTCCAACAAAGAATGCTTCTACTGTAGATATGCCTAAGATGAAATAAAATGCTTTTACACGATACTCAAAGACCGTGTACGAGTCAGTGGGGACAGGTGCGATGAGTACTCCACTCCGGCCCGATTGTGGACAAAAATAGCTATTTCTGGCTACGTCCACCGAGAAGCATCATCCGCAGTACCTGTATTCATAGCATCTCGAGTTCTATTATCTGGATACTATATTGCAGACAGTCTTTACCTTATCGACAGCATGGTCATTTTGTCCTCGCTCTGCTCCTAGCAACATTATATTTATCGGAAGTCTGTACGGAAGGTACAGAGCCAAGCTTATTCCGAGGGCCCCCCCTAATTGGCATTAAACATACCCAAGTGGTAGCAAATAATGACCGTCATTAAGAATATTTAAAGTGCCGCTCACGGACTCTCTCCACAGGAGCAGTGCCTGTGATTTGTCACCCAGAAGAGTTGAAGATCTTAAAACTGGAGGTACCTAAAGATGCCATGATTCGAGATCATTAGCAAGAAACGATCAATGTACTATGGATACTAGAGAGTCGGTACCTAGCTATTAAAACTATCCTGTCTAAACAAGCATGAAGTAGAGAATCAGCGAATATAAGGAGTAGGGCATAGAGCGGATGTGGGAAAGACGGCGGATCGTCGCATCATAAACAACATAATTGGCCGGACTGTTCCACGTTCTTGCATCGCAGATGAAACAGGCCAGTTAAAGAGCATGTATAAACCAATCTTGCATGAAGATCTTGAAAACAGGGTCCTTGTACTGCAACATCTCCCAAGACAGACTGGTGCGATCACTGTGCGTAGCAGCAGCAACGATAATTGGGCCTCAAGCTGCAACAACACAGCCCTCAACATGGCGATAAGGAGCGGTGAAACTACTTCTTGCTACATGCCTCCTACAATAAGTATCTGATCCTGCCGGGCTATTCATGTTCAGCTCAGAATTTCTTTCTTTCCAGGTGTGTCCTATCGCAATAGGTGGACCTTGATTCCAAATGAAATCCCAGAGTAGTTCGATCGAGATGCCAGAGTTGAAGAAGATGCCACGAGCCCGGATCGCGAGATCGCGGTGGAGGACACCAGCCGCGTCGTTGGCAAATCGACTTCTACTTGATGCCTCTTCTAGTCTTGACCTTCTTGCTTGAAGCTATCGACAAGGTCATGTTAAACAGCGCATCGCAGTTTGGGATTATTGAAGACCTCCAACTATACACGCTAACAGACTCGACCTTGACCTCGGAGCCAATGAAGAATCTCCAGAGATTCTCAAACGCCACACTCGTCTTTTACTGGGGCACGTTAGCAGGCTGTATGACATACATTCCGTTTTGAATGCCGGGACTGACAAGGTCCAGTGCCTCCTGCGGCATGGATGGCCCTGAAGCTACCAATTGGTAGATATCTCGCAAGCACGGTAATCATTTGGGGGATGATTATACTACTGGGAGCCGTAGTGGAGAGTTATAGTGGCCTATTAGCCCAAAGGTAAGAGCATGACACCGGAACTTGGGAACTTCCTACCCACGAGATCTGTAACAGATCCTTCCTCGGGATGGTAAAGTGTGCCGTAGGACCCGGCTTCTCAACCATCATTGCCATGTGGTGGAAACGATGCGAACAGCCTCTTCGATACTCATTCTGGCACACCTCAATCGGCCTAGCCGACCTCCTAGGCTCTCTCATGCTTCACGGCATCGGCCATATCCACGGCAACCCTGGCGATACCAATATCTAATCCTCGGTGCCATCAGTATCGTCTGGGGTATTGTGTTGGTATTCCTTCTACCGCAAAACCCAGCCACAGCGGGTTTTCCCAAACCAGAAGAGCGAATGATTTCCGTTGAGCGAATGCGGCCGGAACAGACTGGCATTGAGAATAAACAGTTCAAGATGTATCAAATCGGAGAATTGTTCCGTGACCCGACGACGTGGATTCTTTTCCCGACTGTCTTTTGTTTGCACTTTGCCAACGGCGCTCTCACCGGCTTCGGAAGCATCATTATCAACAGATTTGGCTTTTCACACTTTGATTCCGTCAGGAGGGGAGCAGTGGGTGGAGGTGCTCTTTTCAATTGCGTTACAGTCGGGATCTTGGGTGCCATGTTCAAAATCGCCCGCCTTTGGCTCGTGATCCCGTGATACTGGGAGCATGTCTGGTGTTGAAACTTGACTGGAATGCGCAGAGAGGAGGTGTTATTTTCGCTTTTATCATGTGCGGTTGGATGGCTGGAGGGTATATGATGATTCTTGCGCTCGTGGGTACCAACGTTGCCGGACATACTAAGAAGACGTTCACGTCTGGTATTCTGTTGTGTGCCTACTGTCTCAGTAACGGGATTTCCCCACCGACAATTAAGAAGCCGGAAGTTGCGCAACATTATTCAACGTGTTTCTACACCATTATTGCAACTGCCTCGGCCACTTTCTGTGGGGCAATCGCTTCGCGGCTTTACTTGGTACGGGAGAATAGGAGGAGGGATCGTGACTTTGGTTTTGTTGAATCCAGGACTGCTAAGGAGTTGGGTTTCAAGGATCAGATGGATATGGAGAATGAGAACTTTAGGTATTCACTTTGATGGTCTCGAGAGATGAACAGCCGGAAGATGCAATCTTCCTATGCTATAGGATGAAGGCCTGGCACCGGATCTGGAGGTATTCTCATGTCCTGGACAGCAATTGGAAGTTCAGATAAATCCTTGTAGTTGCACAATGTCACCTGAGTCCTTTGCACCAAGCTCGATCGGAAATCCGCCGATAAATAACAGCGTAGATGGCGATCATATTGGCGAGGACACGACTAAAAGGGAAAGAAACAGCGCGAGGCCGAGAATTCTCAGAGTTCGATTCCCCTTGGTAGACTGTAGTCCGGATTCCCAAGGAATACGAAATATCCAGACCATGGATCCTGGTTCTTACCCCAGAGAAACAACGAACGCAATCGTGATTCCGGGAATAGCCGTCGTGACGTCGTCCACTCCGTGTTCCCCATTAACGATGACTGTATACAGCTCTTTGCGGCTTCAAACAAACCCTGAAGCTCCGTTCGAGCCATAAAAGTGTAGTTTGATGTCCAATCGTCTTTTTGTTCTCGGCTTTGCCCCTCTTCTGAGCTTCCCTGCTCCGTTCAACGGCCTCGCCTTGTTTTGCACCGCGCCACTGATGTATGAGAGAAAGGTCTGAGGTCATCGCGTTTTGGGACAGTGGAATATTGAATAGAACATTCGAAGATGAGTGCAATGAATTGGATGAAGACCGAGGCGAGAAGTGTGTCATACCGGACAACGCAATGGATCGGGAGAGCCGGACTATGACAGGTGACAAGACTGTTATTTATCTTTTAAATGGTAGTACCACGTAGTCATACGATTGTACCTTTATTTCCTCTTCTCACTTATAATCTCCGTACTTTCTCTCCTCTCCTCCCCATCTCTCATCTCCTCCACACCCACCATTCCACAACCTCAACCTATTCACAACCTCAACCTCAACCCATCCACATCCACATCTCAATCACCATGGCACCCACCATCCCCGACAAGCAGTGGGCCCAGGTAGTTGAAGAAAAAGGCAAACTCCCAATCTACAAACAAATCCCCGTCCCGACGCCCGGCCCCGACGAAATCCTCCTAAAAGTCCGATACACCGGCGTCTGCCACACCGACCTCCACGCTCTGAACGGCGACTGGCCCCTCCCCCTCAAGCTCCCCCTCGTAGGCGGCCACGAAGGAGCCGGCGTCGTCGTCGCCAAGGGCGAAATGGCCCACGGCATCGAAATCGGCGACCACGCCGGCATAAAGTGGCTCAATAGTTCCTGTCTCGCATGCGAGTTCTGCAAAACCGCAGATGAACCTCTTTGCGCTGACGCCCAGCTGTCGGGTTACACGGTCGATGGTACTTTCCAGCAGTACGCGATTGGAAAAGCTGCCCACGTTACCAAGCTGCCCAAGGACGTTCCTCTCGACGGCGTGGCGCCTATTCTCTGTGCTGGTATTACTGCCTACAAGGGTCTTAAGGAGTCTGGTGCGCGTCCTGGTCAGACTGTTGCTATTGTTGGTGCGGGTGGTGGGCTTGGGTCTTTGGCTATGCAGTATGCTAAGGCGATGGGACTGCGCGTTGTTGCTATTGATGGTGGGGATGAGAAGCGGTCTATGTGTGAAGAGCTTGGCGCGGAGGTATGTTTTCACGCCTGGTTGGTGGATGGGAGACTAATATGTGATAGGCATACGTTGATTTCACCAAGTCTGAGGATCTGGTCGCTGATGTGAAGGCTGCTACTCCAGAGGGTTTGGGTGCCCATGCTGTAATCCTGCTCGCTGCCTCTGAGAAGCCTTTTCAGCAGGCGGTTGGCTATGCACGTCCCCGTGGTACGATTGTTGCCATTGGTCTTCCTGCGAATGCTTTCCTCAAGGCTGCCGTCTTTGACACCGTTGTGAAGATGATCAATATCAAGGGTAGCTATGTCGGCAACCGTCAGGATGGTGTTGAAGCTGTGGACTTCTTTGCTCGCGGTCTGATCAAGGCACCGTTCAAAACTGTCTCACTCGAGAAATTGCCAGAGGTCTTTGAGCTTATGGGTAGGTCGTCTCGGAATCACCCGGTAGTGAGACGTACTAACATGATGGATACAGATCAGGGCAAGATTGCCGGTCGTTATGTGCTCGAGATCCCGGAGTAAAAATTGTCAGTCCCGGAGTCGACCGGAAGATCAATGGGAACTCCCGTACGGCAAAGAACCAGGCAGTGTGAGCTACAAGTGCGCAACGAAGCGCCTAACGAGAAACGAGATGTACCTTGAACTACAAGCAATAAATGACCTGCAGTAGCAGTTATCTCAAATTGCCCCGTCGAATAAGCGTAAACAAAAGAAAGTAATCCAGAGCTGCCATCTAAAGCGCACTCTTTTCCTCATCCTCAGCCTCCGCAATCATCTTCCCCTCATCCTCCGGCCCAACAGTAGTCTGAGGACCCTTGAACGTCTTCCTAGCATGAACAGCATAATAAAGCAATGCACCAATCCAAAGAGCTCCATTAATAACAATCGTATAGTTCATATCCCCCGCTATAAGCCGTCAGCAAAAGCCACTCATCACCCCATAGAACCCAAACTTACGCGACGGATCAGGGCCCCCTGTAGGAATCATGCAAAGCACGATAGCAAAAACCATATAAATCACCGCAATCCAAGCAATCGGCTTGCTGAACCTGCCAGTGTAGAATTCGCCCGGGACGAACTTATCCTTGCCCCATAAAAGTCGACAAAGGATGGGAGTCAGCCACGCAACGTCATTACCAGCAACGGCGAGCGAGAACAGTGCATTTGCAGCCGCGTTGTCAATGAGAGATAGTAGACCGATTACACCCGCCGCAATGACGACGCCACAGACCATGCGCACGGGCTGGTAGCGCATTAATCTGTGCTGACTGACTTTGCGGAAGAAGTGAGACATGGGTAGGGCGCCGTCACGGGAGAATGCCCAGCTTTGACGAGAAGCAGCGAGGACCTGAAAGTGCTTAGCAAGGCATGTGTAGAAGAAGCGGTAAACGCACGATACTCAGTCCCATAAAGAATTGGACGGTCGCGACAACGGCCATGAAGCCCAGGGCACCTTGTTTGCCCAGTGCGTCGTAGTAGATCTAAATACGGTAGTTGATTAGACTGTAACAGAAAGGGATAGGGGTAGGGATAGGTATATCAAGACACACCTGAGCCATAGGCTGCCCGAACTTCGAATCCAAAATACTCCCAATATCCGTGCTCATCGAAGACGCAATAACAGCCAAAGAGAGGAATCCCAGAATCCCACATAGGCCGCAAGACGAAATTATTCCCAATGGCACGGCACGAGCAGCATGTGTGGCCTCCTCGCTCATATGCACGCACGAATCAAAAGCACCGATCGTCCAGATGGGAGATAACCAAGCTAACATAAATGCCCAGCCTGTGGGCCAAGTAGTCAAGTTTTCGATATCACCGAAAACATAAGAACCGGGGTTAACGGGCGGGGCGTTATGGGCCTTTCCAATGGGTAGTGCAATAACAGTTGCGACGACAAGGCCGATGTTGAGGAAGATACAGATGGATTGGATCTTGGGCATGACTCTGGCGAAGAAGATAGCTATGAACCCGTGCGCGAAGACGGTTGCTACGTAAGTGCCGTAGATGATGGGTCTGGAGGCGGACCAGTGCCCGTCGCGCGCGATGGAAATCATTGAGAGGAGCATGTTGGCGAAGCCGTAGTCGATGGAGCATAGGCCTCCAATTAGTCCGATTGTGTTGCTGTAGCCGACTAGGAAGCTGAGTGGGTTCTTTAATTTCTCAGTGGCGTAGTAGTGTGTCCAGAAGTAGAGACCGCCGGCTGTGGGCATAGCGGAGGCCATATCGGCCTGTTATTGATTGTATGTTAGTTATCGAGGTTATATTGAGGGTTTGAGGGTAGGGGCTTACCATTGCAAGACTGACGAGGGTAATGAAGACACTCGCAGCTAGCCATCCTAGATAGTATTGTCAATATTGTAGTGAAGGTGTACTCTATTAGAAACCATACCCTGTGAGATACTTAGTCAACGAGCCATTACGAGAAAAAGGAAAGAAGAATTACCCAAACCATGCCAACAGGCCCAGCAGGCATCGAAAAAGAAAGCGTCGATGCAATAGACGGCAGAAGTCCCATAATACTAAACGCAACGGCAAAGATCTGGATAGTCGAGTAGTGGCGACGCAATTCCTGCTTGTAGCCGAGTGTCGCTGTCCACCCGTTAGCAACTGCCCAAGTGTCTTGACAGCAGAGACGTACCGAGTAACTCTGCATCCCCAGCCTGCGCGACGACGATCTCACCAAGATCCGCCGCAGGGGGCATCTTGTCGTCGACCGCGATCGGAGCCTTGATGTCGTCCACCATTGTTGTAAACCAGCAGGGTCAAGTGGAGAGAAGATGAGAGATTAAATCAGCGTTGGAGTACTCGGAGGAGTGACATGAAAATACTCCGTACGCCGAGACAGTAACAAGCTTTCAGCTATGTAACTAGGGATGTCAGCCAACGAGTCAGCAAAGAGATACCCCAGATACCTTGATACCTTCCTATTATATTAGATTTGAGAGATAAGCGGAGCTCAGACATCGGCCATAGGCCATTCTTTTAATCAAAACAGCCCCGCTCTATAACCTCCCAAACGACTAACATGTGGCACACACAAGAACCCCGCCGGTAAACTCGATAAGCCTAGGTTACTGGCGAAGGTGAATGGAGGAGAGTCCAGAACAAGGTTTCACGTGAGAGACGGGAAGTGGATAGAATGATTCCGCCATAGCTCAAGAGATAGATGAGATGATCTGGTTGGTGTGACAGGCCGCTGATAAGGATGTGGCGATGGTGAGGCTTACTGTATCTTGTCTGTACTTGGATAGTCTCTCGCTTTTACTTCACTATACTATTGGTTCCTCCTTTCAATGTTCTCTGAGCTTTTATAGGTGTTTATTGTGCTACCCTGATAGTACCTTAGGTTGTTGGCGTGGACGACCCCGGATTTAGGAAGGAGTGGATCACGCAGGTCACGTCGAGTGAACAGAGTGGAGAGTGGAGCCTGGTAGACAAGGTGTCTAAATTCTTTCTATACGTTCTGGCCCTCGACAATTTAAGCTAACCGCACACATACCGTGTATATTCTCTCCATAGTCTGCTATCTACCTACCTGTGGACTGTGTAGCTCTTGACTCCCTTTTCCAGGAATAAAAGATTCCCGAAGCTTTTCTGCTAGCGCCTCTTCCAAAAATGGGGACATTCTATTTAGAACAGTCTCCTGTTATTCGTAGCAACAGAAGCCTATATTAAGATTAGTGTCTATGCTGCTCAATCAGTTAAAGCAGCAGACTGTAAACAGGATGTCTGAAAGGGTCATGAGTGAGGCCGCTTTAGTGCATCGATTTGCCAGGCCTCATACCACACACCTGACCTCCGACACCCCAACCGCGAGCAGCCGTTAGTTTTCCAGCGTTCCCTAAAATTGTCATGCCTGCATCCTTAGACTTTACCCTCCTTACCCTGGCGGTGATGTTTTATACTCACTTGGGGGACTGCTATATGTTCGCGATTCTGGGTAAAAGTACGCAAACCTTAATCCTTGCAAGCCAGGAAATATGATAGAACCAAGGATGATCGAAACCAACTTTCCCTTTGTAGGCTTGATGTCTTGAGAGGTATCGCCTGTGCTTCTTCGCCTCCTTTTTCATGTCTGCTAGATGAGTGAGTTTCACTGGTACTAATCAACTTACTTTCTCTCTTTGAGAGTACGCCATCAGAACAATGGATCTGTTCCTCATACCCGGGCCATTCATGTCCGAATCAAGGCAAGTTGTCATATTAGGTTGATTTACTTTCACACTCATCGATCAACCGTGATACCGCCTTGAACGAAACAGGCTTCGTAAGGAACAAGTCCACTCCCGAGTCCATCGCCTTGGACTCCGCACCTAAACTGCTGAGGCCAGTAAAAGCAATTATCTTTGCTGGAACACAGCCGTCCCTTTCTTTCTCAATCGCGCGAATAGCGCGCGTTGCTTCGAATCCGTCCATTATGGGCATGGAAATGTCCATTAAGATAAGGTTGTATCCCTGTGACGACCTTTCGACGCAGTCAACGGCTGCTCTGCCGTTCCCTGCTGTATCCAAAACTGCGATTTTATGTTTCTTCAAGAAGGCCATCATTAGGCGAATGTTGATGTGGTTGTCATCTACCAGTAGGACACGGGGTCCGCTGTGTCTCGAAGATGCGACACTAAAAACTGGGCTGCCGGGAGAAGAGGGATTAGACGAAGCCACACAAGTCTTGGATGCGGTGTTTCCGGGTATGGAGCTACCGGGCGATTCTGTATCTGGATATGGTAGATGATCGCGCTCGGCGGAACTCATGCCACGATTGTCTGAGCTCAGCGTGGGATCCAATGGTGTAGCAGCCGGCGGGTCCAGGTGTCCAGACAACGAGAGTGTAGACTCTGGAGATGGGTCCTCACGTCCGGACCGTTCCGAGACCATGGATTTATGTCCGTGAGTACCCGGATACAAAGCAGGAAATGCCGGCTTCGAATCGAGACAGCTCAAGATGCCTCTAGCGAGTCTCTCTGGACCGCAAGGTCGACGAAGAACTACCAGAGAGCTAGCAAGGTGCGACCATTTCATCGTAGGATCCCCAGATGCTCCCGAGTCACTGCAAAAGACGAGCAAGCTTGGCAATGCAATGGGAAACCCCTGCAATGTTTCCGCAGACAAGTCGCTTTCGCCCGCAAACAGAACGTCAATGTGCTCATTGGCCGACCACGACACGAGCTGCAGGCCATACCAGTCCGTAACGTACCGAGCTATTGAAGACCAGAACTGATGCTTAACAAGGTCGGAAGAATCAATTCCCCAAATCGCAACACGTTTCCCTGTTAGCTTCACATGACGCAGGTGAGAGGAAGCCATAAGTGTCTTTCGTTCGGGACTTTCCGTGTGAAGCGTTGACGGTGGGTTCTCTTCTGCCGCTGGACGTTCTAGAGGAAATGACACCTTGACAGTAGTTCCTTCGCCCACTCGGCTTTGAATGTTGATAGTTCCGTTTAGTGTATTCACAATGCCGCGAACAATTGACAGACCGAGGCCAGCACCTACCGAGAGCGTATCCTCCTGTGAAAACGGGGTGTATAAACGGGTATGAAGGTATTCACTCGAGATACCTCTACCCGTGTCTGAGATGGTCAATGTCACCATATCTTCGGGCCCCTGACGCCGAGAACGACCTTTAGACTTTTGAGTGGCCTCGATGCAGACAGAAACTAGGCCCCTTTCGGTATACTTTAGGGCATTTCCAAGGAGGTTCATGATCAGACGCCTTAGCGATCCAGGCTGGACTTTGTACAGCCAGTCATTGTTGCTAATGTCGACGACAACTTCCAGTTCTGAATTAGGGCCAACCTGGCTGTCTTCTTCTGCCGGCTTGGAGTGTGAAGTTGGCAAAACAATCGTGGGATGAATGGTTGCCGTTGTTGACCGTTTCATATGGGAATGTCCCAAGCACACGCTATCAACAACATCCTCTGTCAAGGTGGCGACGTCTGTCAACACGGATGGATCCATGCGCGGTAGGTTGCTCTCTGTGGTTTTCGGCTTCAATGGGTATTTTATGCGCTTAGACCTCCTCTGCTGCCTTTGCAAGGACATGATTTTGCTAAAATCTAGCACTTGGTTCATCGTATCCAACAGTGTTCGACCACACGCGTTTATAGTCTCGATAAGGGATTCCTGGAAGTCGTTCAGGCGGGTATCTCCGAAAAGCTCGGTGGCAGCCAAGACGCCATGCAACGGACTGCGCAGCTCGTGGGAGATGCTGCTTATAAAATCCCCCTTGTGACGGTCCGCGATAACTGATTCAACACGGCTGTATTCGGTCATGATAGACGATGCGAAGCCAAATATCGAGCCCAAATCGATAGCACGACTGAACACTCTGGTTGGCTGAGGGGTCCAACAGAAACACCCAGCAAACCACTGGGATTTGTTGGCGTTCCATAACGGGACAAACATGACTTGACATGCACCAGGAAAGTACGTATTCAGTTTGCTTGTTTCTGAGGCCTTGTACTTGCTTTTCTGTTTTCGTGATGGGCCAATGGATTCATCATCGTCTGAAGTGGACAAAGTTCCATCACCGTGGAACGACCACAGTCTCCCTTTAGGATAGCGCCGAGTCAACTGATTTAGAAATTCATTGTCAAGATTGACAGCCGGACACACTGCAGAGCTTGCCTGGAATGAAAATGGGTCACCCCTGGTGGATACCGAAAGGACAGGCGCAGGATTGCTGGAATCACCGGGATTACACTGGCTGTCGGTGACATCATGTGGCGAGTCGTCGCTGGTCTTCAAAAAAACCACACCGCCAGCACCGTCCAAGTCCAGACTTTGTCGTAAAAGATTTGCGGCTCGCCGGAAAAGCCATTCATTACTGCTTGAGGAGACGGACGAATGGTCGTCTTGTCGCAAATCAGGCAATGATGTCGTTGCCTGAGCGAAGATCTCCATGTCTAACTCCTCATTAGAAACCGGGCTCAAAGAGCGCTCTTCGGTTATTTCAGCCTGTGCCAAGCGAAGTTCCAAGCCGCTACTTTGAGAGCTCATAGACCGGCTCGTCCTAAGGGAAGGTGGTCCCTGTGAGGACGTACTGGAGTCTGAACTGTTTGATCGAGAACTGTGAACCTTATTGGCGAAACTAGAGTTGCCCTGAACGAAAAGGCGGAGACCCTGCGACAGACGCAAGGCGCGACGCCCTTCTGCGGCCTGGCGGCTGACCTGTAGATAGTCCATGACCATCGCTGCCACTGTCCCTAGTGCATCCTTTTCAATATCAGTCAACCCCTGACGGGGTTGAGGATCCAATACAAACAAGCATCCCAAATTGATATCGCTCTCACTCGTCAGGGGCGTTCCAGCGTAGAAGCGGGAATGCGGCTCTCCTTCAACAAAAGGCAATTGTCTGAAGCGATCCTCCTGTGCAAGATCGTTGATAATCAAAAATGGATATGTTCCATCACGCTTGTCGGAGGGGATTGCAACCGTTTCCTGTTTGAAGAAATATGTCAGTTTAAGATCAATGGCTAATATATACGTGGTCACCTCCACTGGTTGATTGGCTTTACCCGACATATATTCCAAGTATTCGCCAAAGTCGACGTCCCGGTGAACAGCCCATGTCCTTCTCCCACGGATGATGTCGAGTTTCCAATGTTAGTATCTCTCGTGGCTTCAGCTATGATGAATTGGAAATCACGATTCAGAATACTAAGATCTCAAAGGTCAGCCGAGGTTAAAGCTAGAGCAGTGGACGGATGTACGTGATAAAGGCGCGCTGGGCGTTTAAGCGTAGAGCTGCGAGCTGAGCGAAAGATGTCAATGTCATATTCGGACTAGACAGGACTCCGGCTTCAACTGCAGTCGTCTCTGAGTCTGGGAAGTCGGGCGCAGCAGAGGGAACAGCCGTGGAAAAGTCTGGTATAGAGGCCGAATCACTACCAAATGGAAGCCATCCTGGATTGAGTGCCGCTGGGTTTGAGGGTTGAAAATATCGATAGACCTCGCGAGCCTGACGGTCTGCTTCGTATTCACGAAGGGTCTGCTTGTCTGAAATGTCCATGGCCTGCAAAAACCCCACCAGGGTTGCACACAATGGTAATGTGGTCGTGATATTATGTCCTCAAGGTGACTCTTGGTTGGAAAAATCAAAAACTGGTTAGAAATTTGAGTAAGTGAGAAGAGGAAAGAGAAATTGAGGACGTTATTCAAGTCACAAATATCACACGTGATGGACCCTCCATGACGTAGGTGTAACTTAGTATTGCGGGGTGAACCTCGATAAACCATGTGGGTCCACTTCACTATTTATACCTACAGTGTGCTGTATGGTTTAGTCTCCGAGCTCTTAATCGGCTTCAACTCATTGTGACGAATTTGCAAAGGTCCACCAGTATCATCCCCTGCAATTCTGACCTATAACCACTTAAAGCCAAGCCGCTGACATATATGGAGCGGCCTATTCAGGTACATACTCAAGTCAAGCGCCTGGAATGTTAGACTAGCAGTGGCGAGGGACAAGCACTAGAAAGAAAATGGAAGACAAATTCGCAGTCATACATAGCCATCTAGTAGCTCTAGTGGAATAGTACAAAATACAATTGGCAACCTTGGAGTTGCCATAGCCCAGCGACCAGGGCCGAGCTTCACAAAAAGTCCTAACATACAAGGAAATTCTTGGTTACGGTAACCCCAAAGCAAAGCTAAATATACATTCGTATCGGAAGGAAACACTTCCATGCAAAATGCGGCTCCCAATGACATCGTCAAACCGCTCCGGGCCCAGGCCCCTTATGATTCGACTGATCAAGCAGTAGCGTCGGCTTGATATAGTCCTCGTCAATTTGGCGGAACCACGCCCCGTGGTCACCATTTGCTCCACCGGAGAATAGATCCCGCAGTGCTTCGCGGGCACTGAGGCCGGAAGCTTGGCGGGCGGGTGAGACGCTCGTAGATGCCGCGTTGGGCGAGGGGGTGTGTGTCGCTGGAGGAGGGTGTGATGCCGAGCGACGCTGGCGGTGTCCACCGGCTGCAGGTGGTAGATCGTCGTCGGAGATGCCTTCCAGGTCCAGATCGAATTCGTCTGGGTGGGCGGCTGGGTTTGCGCGGCTCCTCCCTGCGGGTGGGAGACCGAACTCGTCGTCACTGTCACCACTGCCAGCGTTAACGCCACTGCCGCCGTTGAGGAGGGTTGCTGTTGATGAGCGATCGCGCCGTGACGCCACATCCTTGGGGCTGTAGGCTGCTGAGTACATTCGAGTGTGGCCGTGAGGTGGGCTGGGGCGCCGGCTATTTCCGGTCGAGTAGCTATCCGTGCGCTCGCCAATACCTCTGCGCTGGGGAGAAGGTTGGCTGAGGCCGTCGAGATGGATAGTAGAATCACCGCGGCGTGGAGTGTAGCCCAGAGCGGTGCCAGAGCGCTTGTAATAGGTGCCGCCGTGGGTAACCTCAATGTCGAACTCATCGTCCGAGTCGATTTCCTCGACAACGCCGGTTCGAATACCCATGATCTCTAGCATGCGCGCCGTGGTGCCTCCGAAGATAATGACGGTCAACACGACCACGACCAGGACTGTAGCACGCAGTGTCGGTGCGTTCACTCCGGAGAGACCGGCAGCCAGTGCAACACCGACGGCACCACGCAGGCCGGCCCAGAAGAGCATCGCCTGGTAGGCGAATGGAAGTTCATCTGCGACTTCAATGCCACGGCGCCGAGCCTTGTAGCGGATGAACCAGTTAATGGCCTTGGATAGTGGGAACACGGCCAGGTAGCGGGCAAGGCAGATGCCAAAGACCGCCACAAGGATGAAGAGCGGGTTGAACTTGAGATTCGACTCGACGAACAGGTCTAGACCCAGGTAGATGAAAATAAAGTTCTCCGACAGCTGCGCCATCACTTGGAAAAGGTACTTAGTAGTCAACTGAGTACGGCGGGACATGTTGTAGTAAGCGTAGTGCTTGAGAGTGATACCACAGAATAGCAGAGACACAATACCTAGAGGGAAGAGTAAATTAGCCGAGGTGCCTTTTACAAAAAAAAAAAAAAAAAAAAAAAAAAAAAAAAAAAAAAAAAAA